>Ga0065711_1040021_pt1 | contig 17309 bp, 9 predicted proteins | sample Hoacrofraction12_FD_59098 | JGI IMG/M metagenome (GOLD analysis project Ga0065711, IMG submission 59098) | Hoatzin crop microbial communities from Cojedes, Venezuela - Epithelial fraction 12 v2 (version 2) | ecosystem: Host-associated > Birds > Digestive system > Esophagus > Crop | place... | reverse complement strand
ACTCCTGATAACCTTCTTTTCTTCCACTTGCTTGATGATGGCCTCCAGGATAAGCTGCTCCATCACCTTTCCCGGGATGAAGGTGAGGCTGACCGGCCTGTAGTTCCCTGAATGAAATGTGCATGTAAGCAAGGGAAGACTTCACATAGAACAAAGAACTGGAATGAGCACAGCTGTACTTCTCAGCTCATACCCAGATTGGCTCCAAAAAGAAAATTCAAGTAGTCAAGTCATTCTGGCTCACGAGGAAAATGTCGGTTGCAGACAAAGTCATACAAAATCAGAATACAACACACATGATTCCTTGATGTCAATGAGTTTCCCATTTACTCATGGTATTTTTGTTTTCCAAAAGATTTATCTGTATCACCTGAGGGATTAGCAGATCTTCACTTTGTTGAGTTCTGTTTCTGCTCTTCACTAACTCTGGTAACAGAGATTCTCAATTAAAGATAACCAGTGGATGTATAATATGATTTTCATAGTCTGTTATCTGTTAAGAATGACAAAGATTTCTCTTCTCAGCATTCCCTCTAGGTCTATAAACTACTGTTTGACCCTGAAATAATTTGCACAAGGTTTCCCTTCTGAGAAATAAGCACACTTCAATATGCTCTCTTCTGTTGTTAAAGAAATGGTGAATCTACCGTGATTCAGTTTCTGTTTCCTTTTTAGACTAAGGTGAAAGATATCTCAGAAAAAATCATTCTAGTTTTGTCTCCAGGGCTTTTGAAATCTGCTTCCTTATACAGGGAAACAGAGAATTAATTTTTGGATGATGAGGACATCGGTGCAGTTAACCTAATCTAGTTGCAAAATGTGTCTTTACAGCTATGTCCCCAGATTTAGTAAGTTATTTGCACAATAGTCGTATACAGGGTAATTTCAAGGAGTGAGGATTTGTCATCAGTGATTTGTTTGTTATTTCAAGTGATTAGGTAGAACACAGTGCTTTTGTTTACCACATGGCAATGACAGCCACTTCTCTGCAGTGAAAACAAGCAAATGAGACATGATTTCTCCTAAACAAAACCAAAAGATGTAAATACATAGCTAAAAACTAATGGGATACATAATTAGTGGTTGTGTCTGTATTGCTATACCTATCTGTCATGGTTTGGCCCTGGCCGGCAACAAAGAACCTGGCAGTCGCTCTATTGTCCACCGCCCCCACACTCCACCCTCCCCCCCTCCCCCCCCGGTGGGTTGGGGAAGAGAATCAGACAAAAACGGCAAAACTTGTGGGTTGGGATAAAGACCATTTAACAGAACAGGAAAGGAAGCAAACAGTAGTAACAACAATATTGATAAGAAGAACATACAAAAGAAACAGCGGTATGCACAGAGCAACTCTCTCGCCACCTGATGCCCAGTTCACTCCCCAGCAGTGATTAAACCCCCCTCCCCCTCAGAACTGAGCATGATAGCTCATGGTGTCCAATACCCCTTTTGTTTGGCCAGTTTGGATCAGCCATCCTGGCTGTGTCCCCTCCTGGCTTCTTGTGAAAACTCACCCTATCCTGGCTGAACCCAGGACACCGTGAAAAGGTGCTTAGCACATCCCCATCAGTCTGTGAAGCAGCTGGACTGAAGAGGTGCAAACACTGAAGAAATGGAAGTATAAAATACGCTATGGATGCTGAGCTGAGCCTGGGAGGAAATAAGAGAAGTTTTAAATGAGGTACATCACCAAAGCAAAAGAAGTCTTGTGTCATTAGCCTGTTATCTACATAAGGTAGAATACTTAAGATGCCATTGTATGAGATAAAATGTGATATAGAGAAATGTAGATAACAGCTTTAGGGTAATAACGGGATTCTGAGACTGAGAGCTTGTCTAGTCTTTTAAAATTTTGTTTCTTTGATTGCTTCTGCTTTTTTGGCTGTACCAAGTGCCCGTCCCTGCAGTCCTAGTTTTCTTATACCCTGACTATTATGGCTCTTGTGCACTAAAGCATAGCTTTGGTAAGAGAGAAGTGAGTGGAAACATTGCGGCAAGTGAGAGACCACTCCATATGGATCCAAACCAGTAAAGACAGAGGCCACCGAAAGATGCAAGTGAAACCCCAAGAGATAAAATTCTCTTGAACCTCAGTTTTGTTGTCTGTCCTCATGGAACAGATTCAGTAGAGGAATAGGGTCCCACAATATCTTGGGTTGATCCTGTTTTGAGTAGTCAAACACTTAAAATTATAAAACAGCTCTGATGCATATGTGTAATTGTGCCTGGAGCAACAGCAGGTATACTGCAGCATTTAGCCTCAAGTTTTATTAAAGGTATGTTTAAATGATTCACTGAGACTGTCTAGTCACACATCTTGTTGCCATCTAAAGAGGCAGTAAAAGACTGTCTAAGTCTACTGACATTGCCACATGAACATCTTTCTCTGTGATTCAGAGCTGGAGCTGTAAATACAGTGCCCATGCATGTACTCTCTGACTACGTAACTGTGGCATCTGGCTGCGATAGATATGATGCTGCTGAGAACCACATCAGCTCCTGCCCCCCCAAAATGTTATGCTGCAGCACTGTTGGCCTGAACTTAGTAGCAGTTGCTGCTGATGCTGGACTGTCATACTTGTCATATACATGGAAAACAAACAACGCAACTTCCACTGGCTTAATCACACTGATAAGGACAATTCTGCCTGGACAATGTGGTGGATGAAATGAAATCAGTTTTCTCAGGGAGCATTCCAATGTTTGTCTTACATTAGGAATTCCTTCAGACTGACCTAGAGCAACAGTTGACAAAATGCCTGTTAGAAATAAAGCCATTATACACATTAAATGCAGAGAAATATATATTGATTTTCATTCATACAAAATTAGAAATATCCCTCAGTTTTCTAAAGCCATTATCCAGTTAGAATTGTCAGAGCATGTGTCAGCTGGAAAACATCAACTGGAAAACATCGTCATTATAAAACGTTTGCTACACTCAGATGAATAGTAATCCTTAGACCTCATAACTTGGTGACTAGTGGAAACAATTATGAATAATTCCTGGAGGGTTTAATGAGGATGCTATTGACTTGAAGAGAGGTTCAACCTGCACATTTCTTAAACAATAAAAATAGCTGAATCATTTGGTACATGGAACTAAACTTGACGCAAGATCTGAAATAATCAGTGTTGTATTAAAGAGAATTCATCAGCAACTAATAGACTTCATGATTTTTCTCTCAGAAAGCAGTACAAATAGTGACAAAATTCTGTTTCAACCAGTGTTAGGGTTAAGTTTAAATAAGTACCGATAGAGTAAGTTTTGGTTTTGAAGACACTGGGGGCAGGGCAGGGGCATGAAGGCAGCAGTCTTGTAGATAGAAAAGACAGGCATTATTTTGCTTTTCTGAGTAAGAGAGACAAAGTGAATTCACTGAAGACAATCCTGTATTCCAAAGAACTGCATATTGCAAGAAGACAAGTACTGGTAAGCACCTTGTTGGTGCCTTCTTACCCAAAACAAAATCAAGGGCTCCCCAGACATCCCACTCCAGTCAGTGGAAGATGTAGATTGCTGGGATCTTTTGTATGTGCAAAAGAGCACAAGGTTGAGATGGGTAATTCTAGTCACATTCCTTCTGAGGTGGATCAGCTTCAAGGATCCTACAGAATCCTGAAATTCTATAAAAATGAGCAACAGTTACAGAAACTGAATGAAAAGTACTATAACATTACTTCTGAGTACCAAGTAGTGAGTCAATTCTAGAAATGTTACAGAAACTTGGTGTTTACTTTTATCAGTAAGGAATGGACAGAGTAATAACAGAAAGTAGGGCTAAAGCAATTCTCACATTCACTCCCTTACCCCAAAGAATGACCAGCTATGGGTAAACTTGGCAGAAAGTTGTCTAACCTGTTCTTAAAAAACTTCTGTGAAGGAGATTTCAAAACCATCTTCCATCTTCTGACCCTAAGCAATCTGTTCTACTATCCAAGTTTTCCCGAAACCACCTTAAATCTTTTTTTGATGAATTTTATTCTATTAAACCATAAAATATTCAGTCATTTTGTCTCATCTTTGTTGCTATGTGGTTGATGAATTTTGTGTCATTTGCCCCTCCAATCTTGTACTCTTCGGCTGAAACAACTCCCATCCTTGTAATTTTTCCTGACAGATTGTATTTTCTACACTTCAGAGTGTTGTCATTGTTTTCCTTGCCCACGTCTTTCTCAGAGACCAGTGTCCCCAAATAAATGTAATACTTTAATAGGGAGGTCAATGACAAATAAATTGGAAAGTTTACATCAAGTGTATTTCAGAAGATGTTTCTCAAATTCTTCTCGAATGCTTACCTGGTTTTGCAACAAGATAGCACTGTTGATGCCTATTCATCAAAGGATTTCCAGATTTTTTTTCAGTAACACTGCCATCTAGGTTAAGCATCATCCCAGATTTGAGGAGGTGATTATTTTTAGTTAAGTGTTAAGTGTAGAACTGTATTTACTCACATTGAGTAAATACCCACATTTGACTTAGATAATCCCTCCAAATTCTCAAGATCACCATGGATGCTAATCCTGTCTGCATGGATCCTCCCTAAATTGGTATTGTCATCCAAGTTGCAATGAAAATATTTATTATTACTGGTTGAAGATCCCCAATTATCCCACTGTACCTTTCCATTTTGATGGTAAATAATTAAGCACTACTCTCTGATTATCATACCCAAGCAGCTTTCAATTTCTCTGTCTATTTGTCCATATTTCCCCAGGTTACCTCAGAACACTAGTGTGAAACAGTAGCAAAAGCCTTGCTAAAGTTGGGACAAAATGTCAGCTCTTTGTCTCTATTCACTGGAACTGCTGTTCTATGAGAGAAGGAAAAAAAATTGATTTTCACTAATTTGTGTGGAGCTGCTGCTCGGTGCTTTATTATCTTCCCAAAACTTACAGATTGTTTATTTTTTCAGTCTATTTCTAGGAATTTGAAGTTAAGCTGATGAGCTCTGACTATGACATCCTCTTCTATTCTCCCTTTCTCCCTTTTTAAAGAGCTTTTTTTTCCCTTTTTCTTTTGCCACTTAATTTGTTCTCCATGAGCTTTCCAGAGTAATTGTTAGTGGCTCTCAGATTGCTTTACCCAGCTTTTAAGTACCCTTTTATTAATTTCAACAGGTTTTCTAATTTCGGTGAATTAGAAGTGCAGATATTTTATAAAGATATTGAGGTTTATGAAATTTGGGGCTCAGCCTATCCTCATTGTTAAATATATACATATGTCTACATTTACATCTACATCTACATTTCCATTTCCTTCTACATCTACATCTACGTCCATATCTACAGCTATATCTCTATCATTTATATCTACCTACATAGATTTATATGCACATAAAAGATAAGATGTGTTCCAAAGAAAAACATTGGATAAGAATTGAAGCTTCTTTGCATTTTCCCAGCTGTGGGCACACTTCCCTAATTATTGTAGATATAATTTTAAGACAACTCTTAAGAGCTGTGCCTTTCAGGATATAGTTGCACTGCTCTATATAGGTGTCTGTAACATCATGGGGATGGAGGATAAGCTTCAGCTATTTTTCCACTTCCCATCCATCCTAATCTGGTTAAAATATGTAGGAATCAGTGATAGAAATCTGCTATTGCAGTGAAATATGCTTCTAAACATTTCCAGTTAAATGATGTGGCAGACAAAATTGTTGGCTCAGTATCTTTCAAATCCAAGGAGCTAAAATCTTGTTATTTAGGTGGACAAGAAGATTAGCTAAGAGGTGGCAGCAGTTTAAGGGTAAGGGAATAAGGATGGTAACATCTTGTATCTGATGGGACCATTCCAAGTGGAATCCTTCTTAGGGAAAACAGTGAATTAGGAGCTTCTTCACTAGCCAGCTTATTGCAGAATTGCCTGAAGAGCTGGAAGCAATGCCATATTAAGCCATATTATGGCTCAGGAAGTTGCCCAGGATGATATTCAGTGTCGATGGAGAGGAATCTCAAATAGGACGGTGAAGGTGAAGATGAAGATGAAGGGTTTTGGCAGACCTAATCTCTCTCTAAATATGAGTTACCCCTCACTGCCATAAATGCAACTTTTTGGTCCAGACAGCCCCTTGAGCACTGAACTGATGAAAGATATCAGTTATAACCATCAGCGAGAAGTCCTGAGACAGCGCACATTTTCCTTTGAGGAATAACTAGCATAGAAGTACCTGCTACCTGGCCTAGCCAGAAAATTAGTGTCTTGTTCGTCAAGAGATTCAATACCGACTCAAAGGGAAGCCCGAAAACCTCTATGCTGCTTATGGAATATCAGACAATGTGTACCATAAGAAAGCCAGTATGTGAAGGGATGCTCTGTCAGCCTCTCCTGTCTGCTCAAGTTACTGGCACTTACTTTGTGGGAGCTTTCACTAGCTGACTGCAGTACATGCATATTTTTTGTGAGCAGGGTCCATGAAGTTATAAGGGGGCTTGTCCTTTGAGCTGACAAAATTAAGAAGGTTAGAAAAAGCCTTACTAGCTTTTCATACATGAAATGTATTTATTCATTATCAAAAACAATAAATCTTGTGAGGAAGAGAGCCTGGCACTTGCTCCCAGCTATCATATAATCTTTTTTTCCCCAAATCCATAGCACATTAGGCAGCAATGAATCAGACAGTGGGCAGTTACATTGAGTAGTTATTAAATTAGACTTTCATCCATCCACATCTATTTGTATTTCATTCTCTATCCTATTCCTATTCTCTATCCTATCCATACAGAGGTAATAGATAATGGAGCTAGGAGAGTTTTTGTTGGGATTTCCAAAGGTGACTATAAACATTACTTGTGACCATAGGCTGTCTTTTAGTGTGAGACGAATAATTGGACTTTTACGAACCCTTTGGAAATTGCAGTGTCAGAATTTGTTCTGAGGTATATCTAACAGAGGCTTCCTCCATTCTTCATGTTAAAAGACAACACTAAAATCACTTAAAAATCCATCTTACTCCAGAACTGAATCTCTAATTATTAGAAGCCAACTCAATTAGCAATGAAGGTTTTCTGAGCCATCCCAGTTTTCTGCTTCTGCAAATTTGGGATGAATATATCAAACAGAATTTCTTTTGTCCTTACACTTACAATGAAAGTTCAGACCTAGGGTATGTTTGTGAGCTCATACTTTCGTAAAAAAATGTGCATAAATATAGATATTTAAGAGCTATATTTTTCTCCTTGGAGAGATTTTCTCCTTGGAGAAATAGTAAAAAATACTTTGTATCTAAAATATCAAAGAGAAAAATGTATGATTTTTCATAGAGAACTTGCTGAATTTTGGATGGCAGAATTCAGGTAAATGCTATATTTCTTAGAACATTAAGAGTAAGAAATTTGAAAAATAGGAAGTAAATACAAAAATCAGAAAAAGAAAAATCCAAGAGAAATAAACAAATGGAGTGCATATTTACAGGATGCTGAGTGTTCTCCACATTTCAATATGAAATTGTAATACTCACACCTTCCTTTATGTTCCCAGCATCTTTCCAGATCAGAGATACTCTGAGCAGTGAAAGGCAGGGAATATATACCTATGCAGCATTCAAAGATTAATTTTAAGGCATAGAAAATATTGAACCTTTGTTCTCAAAGGATTTGTGAATATTAGAAATTAACAGAACACTGACTGTAATCCATTTTGAATAGCACCTATGGTAAAATCAAAGAATAATCAAAATCATGTAAGGAAACAATAAATGTGAAGGAAAAACACAGATTGCACTCAGGGTCAACTTCCTGACTAAAGTGCAATAGATCCACTGAATGAATAGAGTGGCCATGGTTTACAACGGCCAGTGATTTGCCCTGTATGTCTTGCACTCTGACCTTCACTAATGCCTGGGGCCATTGATTCTCTTTTTTCTCCGAGACGCTGATTTCAGTGGGGAATTGAGCTCACAAAAGCAAGGCAGAATAGAGCCTGTTCATTTTGAGTTACTATTTCCCAGCTGTGGAAGGGCAGTGTATTAATCAGAACAATCGATAGTCCCCTGACCCTTAACTCATCCTAGTCAAGCTAAAAGACATCACCTCATTTTCGATTAATCAGTGCCAATTATTCGTTTCTGAAGTAAGTCCGTCTGAGAAATAGTTATACTAAGCAGATTTAGGGCCTGCTTTGCACTGCTCTCAGGAGAATTTCTAGACAAGGAAGTTCTTTTGAAGTTCTTGGCAATCTGAAAGGCCAGGAGAGTATTTCAATTGTGTCCAACAACATGTGGTTCTGCCCCTTCAAGGATCTGCTCTCAATCTGTTCATCACCCAGTCTGTACTGATACCGGGGATTCACTGACCAAGATGCAGCACCTTGCATCTGGGTTGAACAATCACCAGTATCAGTACAGACTGGGTGATGAATGGATTGAGGGCAGTCCTGCAGAGAAGGGCTTGGGGGTACTGGTGGATGAAAAATTGGATATGGGCTGGCAATGTGCTCTTGCAGCCCAGAAAGCCAACCGTATCTTGGACTGCATCAAGAGAAGCGTGGCCAGCAGGTCGAGGGAGGTGATTCTGCCCCTCTACTCTGTTCTGGTGAGATCGCACCTGGAGTCCTGTGTCCACCTCTGGAGACCTCAGCACAGGACAGACATGGAGCTGTTGGAGCGGGTCCGGAGGAGGCTACAGAAATGATCTGAGGGCTGGAACACCTATCCAATGAGGAAAAGCTCCAGGGAGACCTTGTTGCGACCTTTCAATATATAAAAGAGGCTTCTAATAAAGATGGATAAAGATGTTTTGACAATGTCTGTAGTGACAGGACAAGGGGCAATGATTTGAAACTGAAAGAGAGTAGATGTAAACTGGATATAAGGAAGAAATTCTTCACTATGAGGGTGGTGAGGCAGTGAAACAGGTTTCCCAGAGAAGTTGTGGATGTCTCTTTCCCGGAAGTGTTCAAGGCCAAGTTGGATGGGGCTTTGAGTAACCTGGTCTAGTGAAAGAAGTTTCTGGCCATGGCAGAAAGGTCGGACTAGATGATATTTCAGGGCTTCTTCCAATCCAAACCATTCCATGATTCTATGATGTCTCTCTTGCCATATTTCTACCAAGTCTGTACTTGAAACTGTTCTGGTAGGATGCAGTGGCTTTCCTAAACCATGATGACAAAAAATCAATTTTAGCATGATGGTGGGGTAAAAGAGACACGAAGACAAGACTGGGTAGGCATGTTTTCTTCAAAGTTTAGAATGACCAATGTGTGCAGTGTGGAGGCTCGCACAGCAGTCGGCACTTGCCAGTTATTCCCTTGTTATCTGTGCAATGCATCAAATTAATGAGGGAAGGTGAAGTTCAGCATTTCAACAAATGCTTTCATACTGCACTTCTGAAAATGCCCTATTACTCCTTTAAACTGTGGTTCACTAATTTTCTCACAGAGAGAGAATTAAATTTTCTCCTTTTTTTAACATTGCTGTTTACTTTTTTGTCTGTCGGTCACTTTAATGTCAGTAGATATTTTAGGCTTCTCCCTTATCTTAATGAATCCACCTCCCAGGAAAAATATGAATAATAAAAGCAAAACATTTTTAGTGCTTTATATTGCTGGGATTTTATGCTTTAATATCAATTTATTCTTTTTTTGTCATTTTTGTTCAAAGCACAGCTGTACATTATGAAACCAACAGAACGTTGATACAGACGTCATCAACAATACCAGACTGATCAATTCTGGTATCTAATGACATTAAATTTGGACATAATGGCTATACCAATTTTATTTCTTTTTCCTTTTTGTTTGTTGCTTTTTTCTTTTCTTGTCTAAAATTTTTGCATGAAAGTAAAGCTGATCACCTGGTCAGTTAAATAGTCCAAGAGTCATACGAGAAAGTAAAACAGACTTTTTTTTTTTTTGGTTCAGCTAATGATTGTTGAAGGAAAGAGCAGGACACAGAATCACAGCATGGTGTTGTAAAATGAGTTTCTCTGTGAATTTCTCCTATTCTGTTGAAGAATGTACACTTCAGTCCTTGTGCATAACAGTTTCTGTATTCATTTTAACTAGCTCTGCAAGAAAATGCCGGTTTATTGAGATGCCCCAATTAAATTTTGTTGATGCAGTGAACTTCTTTATGGCTGAGCAATGCCACTACTAGCAATTAGAGTAACAGCATAGCACACTTCACTCAGAAATAATCAGTTGACTTTTGCATGGCAATATGAGAGAGTTTGGGATGTTAAGTTCTATTACAAACAACCCTGTTTCAATTATTCCACAGCTTTTTAAGAAGCATGTCCATCCTCATTTATTTTAATCAAGGAAGTGAAGGAAGTCTATTAGAATATTTTCTTATATGCAAAAACATGTAGAAATCATGTAAGCAGACATTGTAAAAAGAATGGATATGCTTATACAGAAAATATGAGAAAGACATAAAAAAGACACCATTATTTCCCTTATCCTCAACCCTGAATACAAAGAAACGACATTTTGAAAAATATAATGCTTACTAAGTCATTTCCACGCATTCAGTGATCACCCTAATTCCATCTAGAAACTGTGCTGCCTTAGATAAAACTGAATGGCTTTAGGGTGCTGTGCTCAAGGTGATAGGAAGATCAAGAGAGGATAGGAAAATGAGCAAAAAGGGAAATGTTTCCTTACATTTTGATGAAGTTAAATCAAAAGAATAAGCCATATTTGTGCTTGTCAGACTAATCTGTCCCTACAAGGCAAGGTTTGCCCAGTCACTGATCTCAATAAGCAACGATAGTTAGGCCACCCCCCTATTCTGCAGAGTGTTTGTATATGATATTGTTATCTCTGCTAAAATTAACGTGTTTTTTTTTCTTTTTAAACTCAGGGGGGATTTTAAAATCTCCTGGTTGTTTAATAGCTTTTATCTATGTGCTGTTATATACAATGGCTGCAACCTTTTCCTCACTCCCATTCCAGAACTGCCCCAGTTTGTAGAGAGTGATAGATTACAAGAGGTATTGGGAAAAGCTTTCTAGGGAAACTACAATACCTTGGCACAAAAATATGGTCCTTAACCTATCCTTAGGTCTATATCCTTAGGTTAGTTATCCATGCTGGTGTGTAAACAAATTGTTAGTTAGTAAATGATGTACCTGTAGGTGGTGCTTAGGAGGGTGCTTTTTGTGGGACCAACATACGTTGCTGTCCTGCCATGAAAATGGTCCTTCTGAATCTGGGCGCTGTTCATGTCAGCAGCGTGGTGCTGGGGGACATAGGCTACGGATGGGTGCAGTCTAGGCAAGAGTTTCAGAGCACAGAGGTTGGTGGTCCTCAGCTTACAGTGATTGGAAAAACCTCAAAAGTTCAATTGCTATTCACCTGTTTCAGGTATTTAATGAGAAAGGGCAAGATAGATACCGCTTAATTTTACTCACTGACAATGGAGTCATTACGGAAGAAATTGGCACTGTTTGGTCATCTGTTTTAAATATCTGTTTCAGGTGAGGTGGTAGTGACCTGCAGGAGCTTATATCTCTTTTCTGACTACAGGAGAAATCTAGATGACCAGGTTACATCTAAGTGCTTTACTGACTTCTGCATTTGGTTAGATGAATAGTGCCCTAAATTTTTCAGAAAGTCTACTTCTTTTGAATGCACAGATATCCTAAGAAATCTAATAATCAGCTCATCAATGTCTTTTTCTTCTTTTAAGAATCATCAGACTGTGTTTGAATTACCTCTGAAATGGAGTAGAGGTTGAATTGCAATTTTCAGCTGATTCATCACTTTCAGAGACATGATTCTGCTGATGAAACCTTTGTATAGAACTGAATGTATCATTAGAAGTAGAAACTATCACAGTCTCAAAATTCCTCATTCAAAGCGGACCTAACACTGAAAGACAGATGCTGAATCGTGCTTGAACAGCATTAGTGCGCTGGTAGATTTTCTGAACTTCTAGGGTTTTTTACAGTTGTCCTTGCTCTCAAGTCCTAACTTGGTTTTTCCTTAGTTAAGTTTACTGAATGTCTGCCAAACTAAGCACACCCCTGGCTCTCTGGGCTGTGTTTTGCATTATTCTCTTGATTCATGTGAAGAGGAGAACATTACTGCCTTGCCCTAGTAGCAAGACGGGCAAGAGTTGTCATTTAAGGGCACATCTGTACTATATACTGCATGTATGCACAGCTTTGGTTCATCCTTGATTCAGGCACAAGAGTGAGTTCCACCACAGGACTCTGGTGCTTTGTGGGGACCAGATTATTCCGTTTTTTTTGTGCTGATGCATCTTCAATATGTTTCTTTAGGACAGCAGATGTTAATGAGGAAGGAGCCTCCCACTTGATGAAAGGTATGAGTCTCCCCTCTTGCTTATGGATGTCTACAAAAGTGGATACCTTTGGAAAAGATGGACAACATGCCACACATGGCAAAGCATCTATCTCACATGTGACAATTCCAGGAAGTAGAGAGGCTTCTCTGCTTTACTCTGGGTTCATCACCCTATATGTTGCAGCCAACCTCTCATGTTCACTTTGACTTTTGTCCTGTGACCCAACCTCTCATCTACCAGGAGGAAAATACCCAAACACCCCTCTTCCCAAAACACTGATTTCAGGAAGTGTTAGTCGCTTCAGATCTGCAACTGAGAACAAGCTGCACTTTCTGTGAAGCCTTTTTAATGGACACAAAATTTTCCAGAACATTCTCTCTTTTAGTAACAGCATAAGTTTTCCTATTAGTATATAGGTCACTGGTGAAAGTGAAGCGTGAAGTCAGACAAAATCTCGCTCATTCCTTTCCATCTTCCACTAGTAAATTTGAAGGTCCTTGAAACAATTTCTGACACACAAGTAGTTAGCAATCTCCTGGATTTCGAAATCACTAAGGTAACAAGTATGGAAGATAAGAAACTGCAAAATGATGGGGTGAGGATAAAAATAGACTCAGAAGCTATTTCAAATGGCATAGAAAAAAACTCAGCCCTGATTTACTAGGGACTAGCTCAATCGAAATCTGTTTATCCACTCCTGCCTGTAATGGCACTGTACAGAGAGAAGACTCCTGTTGTCTTATTGTTACTCATTACTACTTATTATAATAAGAAAGTACAGTGAATTCTTCTGCCCATCAAAAGCAGGCTGATGTACTGTACACGCCGTAAGTGTAGATACTGAAACAATGCTGTAATTACCTCATTTTGCTCTTCCTGTCCTACACAATCACCCCTATTTTTTGCTCCTTGACTAGTTTCAGGGCAAATTAGAGAATTAACAGTATCAAGTGTCTGTTACCCCCCCTTTCAATGTACGGTTCTGGAAATCACAAATACCTGAAAGAAAAAATTACTTATCATAGTGCAGTAAGTGGCAGAGGAAATCAGGGCCAAAAACATAGCCCATGGGAAGTCTTATCTTCCCTGCTTCCTTCTCCTCCTTCCCATTTGCCATCCATGTACTCTGAAATCAAAATCATGTTGGTGCTATTTAGGATGCAATGCTTGAATGTTCCCTGATCACTTCGTATTATGATCTTGTTGTCTTTCCAAGACTAATGTGGCTCACTGCCATTAGTCAAAATCAGTCCAAAGAAAGTTTTTATCTTCAGATAAGCAAAATCACACAGGCTGAGGGATATCATTATAGCTTCAGTGAGCCAAAGTCAGTTTTTCAGGTCACTTTTCATGAATAAGTAGTTCTTTATAACTGCCAACTGTCAGGCACTGTGTAGAGCCCTCAGCACAGGAAAAACGCGGACCTGTTGGAGTGGGTCCAGAGGAGGCCACAAAGATGATCAGAGGGCTGGAGCAACTCTCCTGTGAGGAAAGGCTGAGGGAGCTGGGGCTGTTAAGCTTGCAGATGAGAAGGCTCTGGGGACACTTTATGGCAGCCTTTTAATACTTAAAAAGAGGGTTATAAGATAAATGGGAGCAAACTTTTTAGCAAGGCCTGTTGTGATAGGACAAGAGGCAATGTTTTTAAACTGAAAAAGTGTAGATTTAGACTGGTTATAAGGAAGAAATTTTTTACAATGAGGGTTATGAAACACAGGCGCGTGTTGCCCAGAGAGGTGGAAGATGTCCCATCGCTGGAAGCATTCAAGGTCAGGTTGGACGGGGCTCTGAGCATCCTGATCTAGTGGAAGAAGCTCCTGCTTACTGCAGGGGTTTCGGACCAGATGATCTTAAAGGTCCCTTCAAACCGAAATCATTCCAATATTCTATGTTTCTATATGTAAAAAGCACTACTGGTTATAGTTTCTGTTTTTTTTTTTTCCTTCACTTCCTACCGTGCTTTATTCAATAGCTGTAGTGGGAATCTGGAGCTGCAAATTCTCCTCCCAAGAATCCGGATCATGTTCATGAACAGCTCCATGATTGAACTTCGCCTTCATATAAACTGGGAGTACAATGTATTAATCTTCCCCATGCTGCTATTACGTCTTGGCACATTAAGCTTTGAAAATTGCTTTGAAATTATGGAACAAAAGGCATAGTAATGTTGTTTTGATATTACAAACATATTATTATAACAACAGACATTTTAAGACTATTATTTGGCCTATGTACACAAGAAATTCACGCTCTACATAAAAAACCTACAGCTTCCCTTCCCTTTATCAAATTACTTTCTCCACCCCTGCATGCATAGCCTACACTGGCCTGTAGAAACATACTCAATTGGGCCAAATTTTACCCTGTTGTACAAAAATGAGGTTGCCTCAGAGATTAACTTTCCTCCAAGTGTTTTCTGCTGTTACATTATAAACTACTTGAGAGTGTGATTAATTGCAAATCCTCAGAGATTCTGTTAGGAAGAAATCTTGTGGTTTGTCTAAGATCGGCAGTTCCTGGTTTGGCCTCACAAAAATGCATGCTGAATAATATGATGTCCTTTCCTCTCATGCGAATCCTCTAAAGGTCATTTTAAGCAGGCTGACACAGCTATAACTAGGAAAATTTCTCAAACTGATGGCTCATTTTCCTTGGAGAAGGGTGTTTAGTCAATAGATAAGACAGTACTTAGAGCTCTGTACAACAGCATGTAATTGATGGTCATGCAGCACTGTCAGAATCGAGGCTTTCACAGGCCATCTCGTCTGCCTTGGAGAACTGTGACTTTATGTTGATTTCTCAGTTCTTTCATCCTTACGGTTTATAATTCCACCTTCTTTTTAATTCTCAGTCCAGTTTTTACTTATGTTTGCACGATTGCAAGTAATTCTTACAGTATTTCTCAAGCTGATTCGTGGTAACTGCTCAGATGCCTGCTCTCAGCGGTCTTTGGCTGAGGGAGGGAGTTTAAACCACTTCTGCAGCAGTCAGCACAAATTAGAATCTAAATAGATAGTTTAAGCTAACCTTTTTACTGTCAGGGTGAGCTGAAACGCAGAACAGTGGTCACTTCCTACAGCATAAGCAATAATTGCTTAATATTTGTTAACATAATTGCTGTGATCATCTTTACTGTCATCATAGTGCCTGGAACTGGATGAACGAAACCTAGATCAAGTTGCATTAAATATTCTGCTGAGCATAGCAACCTTATTTGGGATTTGGTATCTTCGATTTGTTGATTCTTTTTTTTTTTAATGAATGCAAAAGGTATTTTTGATTTGCTGGTGGTTTATTGTTTGGTCTTTTTTTTTTAATGAATGCAAATTTTTTCCCCAGATATACTGGAATTAACAAAAAAACATGGTCTTGTTCACGTTGTTTAGAGACTGGTTTAAGCTACACCAGAAAGCACAGTTTCACTAGTAGCTCTTATACCAGGAAATTCCTCCAGTGTCATGAGGTGCAAACTTCTTCTAGGTTATACCACACATACACAAATCATGATTTTGCTTCCAGTAAATTATTGTATAACCACACTGAAATCCATGCACTATCTTAATGGGGAAGGGGAATCAGAAAATTCTCATTTTTATAATTCCTTATCTAGTGTCTAGTTCAGAGCGAAACTTCAACTTACTTTCTTCCATCTTCATGGCATGTTGAAGGTTTGTTTTTCTTCTTCTTGACGTATTTTGACATTCTCCTTTATAAAAAGCTCCTCAGCTGAGAAATACATCATGGAGTTTGAGCTGTGCATTGCTGTTAGCAAAAGATTTGGTCTTTAAGGACATTCTCGGATTTGACTTGCTGAAAACAATTTCTTTGAACCTACCTAAAAAAAGTGTTCTCTGTATTTCGTTCTGCAGTAATATTTAATGAAAAGGGAATTTCCAGATTCATCTGTCCCATATGGACATTTTTACTGTTTCAATTCCCTTTGCTTTTATATATGTAGACTAAGCCTTAAAACGTCCAAAATTTGCAAATGAAGGGTAAACACACTTGACTACCTATTCAAAGAACAAGTAATTACTTTAACAGCAGCAAATAAATGTAAACAATACAAGCCTTTTTTCTGTTTAATGGTAATAGAATACATTTGAAGAGTCTTTTTAGGGGAAATTTTAGTTTTACTTCTTTTAAACCCACAGATAGGATTGCAAAAATGCAATTCATGAATACCATGACACATATTTAAATGATTCTGATAAAAAATGTTTTAAATTTTTTTGGCAACAGAAAGCAAAAGGAAAGCATCCCTAAATGTGAAATATGTTATCAAAACTTTCTGTGTTAAACCCCCTCAGATCTGCACTTTTACATGTGCTTGTCATGGCTTAATATTTTGAGCTGTTTCATTTAGTTTTCAACTCTTATGCCAGTGACTTCTATTTATTTTTGTGGAGATGATAGACAGTAGGATATATTTGATTTACCATCCCTGCCACTAGTACCACATCCAGCAGCTCAGTCAGACCCCTGCAGTCCATGGAAATCACTAGCGGTAAATCATCACCTGAACTACACCTTCTGGTTTTCTGGTCAAACTTCAACAGGACAACAATTTCAGATACAGTTTGTCATAACTTCTGATGATTCTGAGCACAGCAAGATTGATCTCTCATGTAACAGAACTCAGTTACTGTCCCTATGTTGCTCCTGTTTAATAGTTGTCAGCTCAGTAGTCTCCCACAGCCTCAGATGAAGAAGAGAACAAGAAGCTTTCCAGTATATCTGGGGAAAAAATTTGCATTCATTAAAAAAAAAAAGACCAAACAATAAACCACCAGCAAATCAAAAATACCTTTTGCATTCATTAAAAAAAAAAAGAATCAACAAATAGATAGTTTAAGCTAACCTTTTTACTGTCAGGGTGAGCTGAAACGCAGAACAGTGGTCACTTCCTACAGCATAAGCAATAACATCTGTATCTGTATGCAGATTTTTACCTATTGAGCATTTTTAAATTCCAATACAAGTTGCAAATGTCAGTGTGCTAAGAAGACTTAAATGTGTTCTTTCATCAGTCTTTTGATCTTGCTAACAAACCTA
>Ga0065711_1040020_pt1 | contig 17310 bp, 7 predicted proteins | sample Hoacrofraction12_FD_59098 | JGI IMG/M metagenome (GOLD analysis project Ga0065711, IMG submission 59098) | Hoatzin crop microbial communities from Cojedes, Venezuela - Epithelial fraction 12 v2 (version 2) | ecosystem: Host-associated > Birds > Digestive system > Esophagus > Crop | place... | reverse complement strand
CCTGCCGAAGCAGGGTCACCTACAGTAGGCTGTAGAGGACCTTGTCCAGGCGGGTCTTGAATATCTCCAGAGAAGGAGACTCCACCACCTTCCTGGGCAGCCTGTGCCAGTGCTCCGTCACCCTCAAAGGGAAGAAGTTCTTCCTTATGTTCAGCTGGAACTTCCTGTGCTTCAGTTTGTGCCCATTGCCCCTTGTACTGTCACTGGGCACCACTGAAAAGAGTCTGACCAGTTGTTGACTGCTGGTGCCAAAGGGTCGGTATGTACAAGCAACTATGGCATTAAACAAACAGCACTCTTTCAACATGGGAGGTATTACCAAAAGAATTTTGAGTCATGTGCTTTAAAATAGGAATTGCTACATAACAAGAAAGTCCTTACTGATTTTTCATCTTGCAGGATCTACTAGAAATAAGTGTATTAAAGTTTTGGGGGCAGCTATCAGAAGGTTATTCCAGCAAAAAAAAAGAAAAGGATCATAGCAGTTTAATGAGTTTAACATTTTTCAATTCTCTAGGCAGGGCTGAACTGAGCAGGTATCAGAGAAACAGCAATGGATATCATTGGTATGAGAGTTATGCCATCAATGCTTGTTCCAGCATTGAATAACGTACTGTTAAATGATTAAATATCGAGGTTTGAACTTTGACACTTTCATAATATAACAAGATGGATGAAAAGGCAATAATAAATTAGGTTATGTTACAATATTTCATCCCACTTCGTTGACAAGCTTTGTTCTGTGAGATAGATTATTGTTCCATCTGTAACCTCAGCTCAGTGTCATATTTACAATGTTATAGTTAAGGATCACTTGCTGTTTTCAATATAAATGTATTTTTCAACAGATTCATGAAAGAGCCATTTAAAAATTTACCAGGACAAACCTTGGCATTAAAATTTCCAGTCCTGGAGTTATGGTTTCCTTTAAAATCAGGAAATGCTTAAATCACCATGAAAAAATATATATATATACTTTAAGATAAGTTGTGCTTAGAAGAGGTTTTTGCCCAAGCACAGCTTAAACCAATTGGGAAACCGTTTATGGGAGATCACTTCTCTAACACCAAACTAACCTCGAAATTTTCATCCAGGTTTTCCTGTGACACAGACCTTTGTGGCTGTCCTGAATGGCTTGAAGTCTGCTTTCAGGAAACATCGCTATTGAAGAGCGCTTTCTGACAAGTGTGGAGGTCGCAGGGTGCCCCAGGGCCGGCTGTACTTTTCACAGTTGCAAGAGATGCAAAAACAGGGACGAGGTGCTCTGTATAGATACTCTGGCACATCTTAGAGCAGTTCCAGGACTCCAAAGCACAGAAACCCGGTGTGAGGACCCTGAGGCCACTAATAGGCCTTAATTGCCTTGAACAGCTTCATGGGGGACCTGCACCCACACCCCATGCTCCTGGGAGTCCCTTTTAAGCTCAGCTTGGGTCCCATCAGGCTTGGGACCAATATTCTAGGTGGATTCTCCTTGAGGGACCCCACCGAGCTATGGTGTAGCTTGTCTCCTGCCCTGTCTTTGGCCCTGTCTCCTTCTGCACTTGACTGGCCCCCATGCCAGATCTGGTTTGTCACTTTGCCTTGTCTCAAGTGGCCAATGGACCCTGTTACCAGCACGTGGTTCTCATCCTCCAGCTGAGATCTAGGAGGATGGAGTGCATCACCTGTGCCAGGGCTTACCCTTGGCTCCTGGCTTGCTTTCCCTTAGAGAGCAGCTGGCCCTTGCTGCTCCCCAGCAGCCTGAACTGGGTCTCTTTTTCTTCCCGTTCTCTCCTCCTTCAGCTCATGGGCTAACCACCCTTACTCAAATGTAAACGTAAACCCATCTAAGATGGTTTCATGGCACTTTGGGCTGATCCTCTGCCTGGTTCTTCACTGGGTCCACGTGAATGATGAAACAGCGTGTGACTTAGTTAGGAAGAGGATCAAAAAAGCAGAATAGGAAATTGGGTAAGAAAGGATTTCGGTGTTCCTGTTCTGTTATATGGTTTCTGAACAGGTACAGACAAGTCTATTAGCTTGGAAAATAAATATCCATTTATATTTTTGTTATTTTTTTAAAGGCTCAAAAATCCCCAAATATTTTACTTTTCTGAACATAAAGAATTCAAGGATGTTGAATATTCCCACCTGTGGTTTCATTCTGCCTCTGTCCCCAGGAGCTATACAGGAACGCAGGTGGGAGGAAAGGTGTGAGTTAGAAGGGAAAAAGAAGAGCTGAAGGAGGGAATGCTGTGTGCCTGCTTTACCTTAATATCCAGAGCTAATCTGGCACCTGTCACACCAGGGACACGGGCAGAGACTGGAAACCTGCTCCTGAATCCTGTTGGTGTGACACTGAGAAGGGAGAGTGGCTGAAGGGCCACATAGTCAACCAGCTCTGTGCTTGGTTACCTACCTGGGGATTTTTACGTCGAGTCATACCCGGACAGCAGTATTTCACCTGCTGGAGTTAGCTGCTCTGTTACCAAAGAAAGGGGTAGGATTTCCTCTTGGATTTGGAGAACCTGATCTTCTTCCTTGAGAAACCGGCTAATCGTTAGGTACAAAAACCAACCTAAAGTATGTGGTATGGGCCCCCCTACGCCTGTTCTCTCTGCTGATAGAAATGTGTGATCCTTTCAAGAGAATACTAGGTGCGTGCTATAATCTGTGCATGCAGATCGTACTGAAATAGGTGTAACGCTCTCATGCCTGCCCCATCGACTCCGATTCCCATGATCTTCCTTCCCCAGTTAAAAAAAAGGCTGCGTGGGCTGAAAAGGGAGTCGCACTTTGTTCGGTTTTTGTGGCAGCTAAAATCCAAACCTGCTGGTCAGTCTTGTGCAGAATTCAGCCGTTGCAGCTGTAAGCAACAAAACAAAATGACACACCATCTTCATGAGTGATAACCAAAATCTTACACACAGCTCACCTGTGGTTCAGCAGTGGCCAGAAAAATCGTTTAATAAAAAGTGGTTTCATGTGTCCTGTGATTTGCCGTACATCTGATGCTGTTTGCAGCTGCTCAACTGGTGCGACCATGTAAGTTTTGAAGACCATGCAGACACTTCTGCAACATTTCATTAAAAGAAGTGTCATGACTAATAGGGAAATAGGCACCTGTTTGCCCTTCCACTGATCTCACTGCCTTGGCGCGTGTGCGCCGTTCTCCTGCTGAGTGGTTGAGGCTCTCCAGATCTGTGAGTCTTGGCAGGGAGAAGGTGGTAGGCTGGAGATGGGTGGGCAGTGGGAAGACCTGCGTTAGGTGTGGAAGCTGGGTGGCAGTGACTGCATGGCAGCACCTTCACGGTGAGCGGGAGGGCGGTGCAGACACGAAGGATGAGACGCCTTCATAGCCAGTCCCGTTCTCTGCTGCTTCTCTTTTACATTGGGGCTGTAGAGGTAATCAAGGTTACTGAGAATATAATAAAATCAGCCTAATATTATCCTGATAAAATCAGGATAAAAATTGCAGTGATAAAACAGCCATGGGATCTCTTGTGCCCCCAAACCTGGAGACCTCCAACTTCAGTATTGAGAGTATGACAAGCTTTGTATTAAATCTGAGTTGAGTTTGCAGGATCTCTGGGAGCGGACACAAAGGTCCTGATTCAGCAAAGAGCGTGCATCTGCTTCGCTCCCTCTCTCTGAGGGAAGCTCAAGCAGTTGGAGCTGAGAGCAGATGGAGGCAGGAGGGAAAATGGGGTTGTAGGGAAAGGAGTGTCTGGGAACACAGAGTGAGAAAAGTAGAGGCTGGAAGTGAGAGGAGAAGTTAGCAGCACGTTAAAGTCAGATGTTGGAGAGAGATTAGTAAACATTAGAGTCCAGAGCTGGGAATTTTATGTGGAATTTGGTGACTCCTTGTTTCTGCCTCTGATAATACAGCTTATGTTCCTGCTGTCGATTGATGTTACCCAGGTCGGCGTCCTTTCCCTCGCATCTGTGGAAGGCTGAGGAGCTCAGAGGAGTGGAGAGAGGAAGAGGCAGGGCGGAGAAGGAGAATTGGTTGAGTCCCAGTGTCCTTGAATGGCTCCCATTGGATCTGGAGGGAGAAGCTGACAGCCTGGCTCTTAATCTTGCTCTTGCAGCAGCATTTGGCTGTTGGCCAGCTGGAGAGTGAACCACTGAGGCTGACACAGACTTTCAGCCTTCTTGCAAAAGCTTTTAAACAGTTTTCTGTTTGATATGCACCAGATAAGGCCAGGGCTCCTGTCTGCCTGCCTGCTCTTCGGGATTCTAACTCTTTCTGAGTTGAGATCACGTTAGAAAAAATGACTTGTAAAATGACATCCAGACTTGATTTGTTTGTTACTCTGGTATTAAATTTGCTATACTACTGTATTTTCCTTACTGCTAGGATGGGAAATTCAGTCTGTAATGTGATGTCCAGCTGTGGTATTTTTACCTCCTACATCACCGTGAGTTTTAAAGCTCCTGCCTTCCACACTCAGCCTTACAGGGAACCACGAGATAGCGAATGCTTCATGGCTGGTTGGGTTTAACAGTCCCAACAACACTGAAGCTGCGTTTCCACCATAAAACAAAGGTGCTTCAAAGCCACGCAGAGGAAAAGTGCTCTGAGGAAAGGAGATGCCTGTTTTGCACAGTGGTGGAAAACGGCTTCTGGTTTCAGGTTCTCAGTGCGTTGTAAATACGGTGAAGACACACCGGTGAGTGGCTGGGCTTTGTGTGGGTCACTTGCTCGGGTGCCAGAGGAGCGGCTGCGCTGCCGATACCTGCTGCTAGCACACAACAAATGCAGCTCGCTAACAAACTTTGGAGCTAGGAGGTCATTTGGTATGGGAAAGCTGAACAGGCTTACCTTGTAGGAAGCCGTAGGACAGCAAGAATCACACAAAAGCCAAAGAGGGAGAGAAGCACAACAGGAAAAATCTTTTTTCCCCAGATTTTATGAGCCCTCGTGGATTTTGTGGCAGGGAAGCTGGCGTCGTGTTAGGAATGTGTAACTTTGATCTTTGTCCCACTCGTACGCCGGCATTTCTGAGCTGATGGCAGGGCAGAATTGGTTCCTGTGTAAGATTACGTTCTGTTGACCTTTTAGGTGGCGACAGCTATTTCCATTGATCATGGTATGTGTATGTTAAAGGGGAAAAAAGTACATTTCTTTTTTTAATATTCTTTGTAAGCCAGCAGCATCAAAGAAACCGGCTGCCCTTACTGCTTTCACAGCTGCTGCCTATGTCTGTGCTGTATATATGCTAAATTAATTGGAAAAACAGGGACAAAAAGGCATTTAGTTCAGGTCAACCAGTTGGACTACAGCAAACGCATGACAGGCTTAATCATTGTCTTTTGCCAAAGAGCAGGTTGGCAAGGGCAGGCACTCCAACCCCTTCTGATGAAATTTGGACTTTTTCCAGTGCCTTTGGAGGCGGGATGCTGTGAGAGAAGGGTCTCCATGCAGGGCCCGGACGCTGTCATATTGACAGGGTGGGGTGATGGAGAAGGTCACGACAGGTTATTTATCTTTTGTCAGCTGTGAACTCAGCTTTCAGCCTTCGTTCATCACAGCTTCATACACTTCGCCTGAGAAGGCACCACAGCTCTCCCTTCACAAGAATGAGGTGGTTAATTAGTCTGGTCTTATTAGGGCATCGGTCTCTGGTGCCGTGCTAAAAGCAAACGTGCAGCAGTCTTTCTTCCTTTGCCACCAAGTTTTCTGCATCTCTCATGGGAAGGGACATCAACAAAAAAATGCCCCAAAGCACCCAGCTGTCATAATGACTTACAAAGTTTGGGTCTTCTGAAATGCCTTCTGTATAAATGTGCAATCTTGCACTTTCAGGAAGAGTAAACTGGCAAATGAAGGGAGTGGGCTCAGTGTATCTCTCAAAACGCTTTCTCCAATAGCCATGTGGTTTTGAAGATGTAAATGATTCAGCATCTCAGTAACTCTTCCTTATGGCAGCAAGAATTAATATGTGGTATATGGGGTGCATATTTCACACTAATTAAAGTGATTTTCTGCTGAACTCTATGGGGAAAGGGCATCAAGGGATGTAAAGATTAAACCAAATATAACCTCATGTTAAAATTGGACAGAGAAATGTTCCTAATAATGGGTACAGCGAAGAATTAATTTCCTATCCTTCTTCTTTCCAGGCAGTTGACTTTAGTTGTAGTTACAACATGTGCAGCCCAGTTGTTATTCTTCAAGAAATGATTGTGTTACCTTTACAGTATTTTTCTTTATTGTATAGGTAACCTGGCTGGTTTTCATTTGTTTTTCTTTCTTTTTTCTTCCAGGCCTTCTGCCTTATCTAGTAGCCCAACATACTCAGAACTTCCATTCCTAAGAATTTCCCCGCACCGAAATCCTGCTGCAGCATCAGAGTCTCCCTTCAGCACCCCTCACCCATACATTAACCCCTACATGGACTACATCAGGTCCCTGCACAGCAGCCCGTCACTCTCCATGATCTCAGCAGCCCGCGGACTCAGCCCGACAGACGGTGGGTTAAGACAGGCTTCCTGTTTTCTGTCATTGTAGCAACTTAAGTTATATTAATCTTGTCAACATTTTTCCCCCCTCGTTCAAAGCAGCTTCAGCAGGTTTGTCAGACATATTCATTATGTCATAAATGTTTCAATACTTCATCAGCCGATCACGGCTCATTTGTACATCTCACAAATGTTGAAACTTCAGGGAGAAGGAAAAAAAAAAAGCCCAGCCTCATTCAAAATTTAAGCTGGAGTGGTGGTGTATGTCTTGTGATATCTTCTGTTTGTGGAGCTGACTCAGGGTGTGATTCTGATCTCCCAAGAAATCCACTGGATCTGCACTGAATTGAGCCAGATTCTTCATGAGCGTACATCACTGTATAACCATGAAGTTCTTCAGATGCAAAAGGCTTATTAATTAAAATAGTACTTTTCAATCATGTAAAGCATGCCCTGACTTGTAATATTTAGTCAATAGTCCTGTTAAAGTTATGTAGAATCGTTTCACTTTACCGTAGCCAATGATACGGCCAAACAAAATGATGCTGATGTAGAAGAAGAGGCTGATGATCAGGACTGGCTCCTTTACTTTAAGTGGTGAGCGGTGTACTTGAAATATCGATGCTTTAGGTCTTGATGTGACCATGACTATTACTTTCCAGGTTATATGGGTTGGAGTGAACTCCTGTGCTCGCTCTTGTCATTACTCTGGCACATTTCATGTTCATTTCAATGGGAATTTTGCCAAAGTGAGCAATGAATAGAGTTGCAGAAAGGCTCAGTCTTGTTAGCAGTAGGTTTTTCAATAGCAGAGTAGGCAGTTTGACGTTCCAATATTGTAACATTTGCTGAAGAGAGCTAAAATATAACACATTCTGAAGCAAATACGTAGATATGGGGAAGATCTTCCCAGTGTATGCAGAAACTTACCAGAGTTAAACTGCCTTTAGCTAAATTTGAAAAATGAGTGGTGCACCCTGTCCAAATGGATAACTAATTAATCCTTGCTTATAAGAACATACACCTTTACAGTTAATCCATTAGTTACGGGCACGTATTCTTATGAGAATAAATTTTAATGACCTATTGTCAGTCAAGGTATATGGCATGCAGACAGGGATTTCGTAGCAGCACTTTGGATGTTGTATGAATTCTTGCTAATTCCACCATTTTTATTTTAGCCAAAGTATTAAAAAATATTTTGAAGGAACAATTTGAATGCTCAGAAATACATGATTTGACTCAGGAAGCTTCGGAGCTTTTGATACAGGATAAACATGGTAGAGCTGTAATATAATGGCATAAATTGGGAAACTCTTGCAATGTATATTTGGGCTTTTCACAAAATCTAATATGCAGAACACTTTGCTGTCTTCTTCAGTAATCTTCAGATTGTGTTCTTGCAGAATTTCATTTATGCTTAAGGTATGCTCCGGTTGCACGTGCGAAGAAAGAAGGGAAGGAAACCACCTATCCCACAACCATACGACATTAACCTGCGTACGTTCTTGGTCTCAGGTACACAACACAGAATTCACTTGCATAGATCTAGGCACATAGTGCTATCTGAGATAGGTGGGTATCTGACCTTGCACCCCACTGACACTCCAGAGAAGCAGCAGTCTCCTAGAGGTGCTTTGCTGTGTTCACCAGGTGTGTGTTAATCTCTCTGAAACTCTAGGGTGTCGCAGGGTAGTATTTGGTTCCAGATTCTGGCACCTAAATTTAGGTCTTTGCAGTATAGAAATCTGTCTGAGGTCTTGGTGTGCTGTTTTGCCATTCTAGTCCAGTGAGTTCTAAGTAGTGCAGTCGGTGGAGCCTTAGGGATCTCTTCAGTCACCCAAATACAGACACTTGCGTGTCACCATCCGAGTCTGGAGCTCCGTCACAACTACGATGGTGCTAGCATTGATTTGTCTACAATTTAGGTGTTTGGTGTTGGTTCAGGTCTGTGAAATACCTTGCCTCAACTCCAGCTGCCACCTCAGAAAGGTGGTTTTCTCCTCTAAGGCATGTCTGATACCTGCCAGGCTCGTGTGGGTGCCTCGGATACCCACGGGTTTCCAGATGGCACGAGACACTCAGATGTGGACAGCACAGTTGAGTATACCCTGTCATAACGCTCGTCCCCCGAGCTTTGATTACTAACTGTGTACACAACCGTAGCCTCTCATAAGTGCAAGCTAAACTTACTAGCTGAAGCTTCTGTCTTTGGGTTTTGAACAAATTCATCTTAGTTTACATTTCCTCTAGGCTCACAGCTCAGCTTTGATCAGTTACCGCAGCCCAAGTATGATGCAGCATCTCATGAAAATACGTAACTTGATTGAGGCATTGGAGATACATCATTAAAACAACATGCTTATTGAAAAGCTGTTAAATTTGTTCTCTGGAATCCATAGTTTGTTGTGTGATCAGTCAGGTATACAGTGAAATGCTTTTTTCAGGTGTAGGTTCCTGGATCAGATAGTCTAGGTCATGGCTTGGGCACTACCAGAACGCAAATAAAAAACCCCTGTGATGTAAAGGGGTGCATGCACAGAATGGACACCATGGCTGAAGTCATATAGCATTTGAACTATGAAAACTTGTAAGTTGTTATTGTTCCCCTGAAAGTCATAGCAAGATTTCTCTTGCTACCATAATTGCTTTAGGCCAGTTAAATAATTGGGTCAATGTACTGTTGGGCTCAGTGTGTCGACTCGCAGATCTGGGGGTGGCCGGCAGCCAAAACAGTCTGGAACATAACGAAGAGCACTTGCATGCTCACTATGAGTCTTGCCAGCTGTAATGTTATAGTGGCTTTCCAGTACTTAAAGGGAACCTATAGGAAAGATGGGGACAATGTTTTTAACAAGGCCTGTTGTGATAGGACGGGGCATAATGATTTTAAATTAAGACAGGGTAGATTCAGACTGGATATAAGGAAAAAATTTTTTACAGTGAGGGTGGTGAAACACTGGAGCTGGTTGCCCAGAGAGGTAGTGGAGATCCCATCCCTAGAAACATTCAAGGTCAGATTGGATGGGGCTCTGAGCAGCCTGGTCTAGTAAAGATGTCCCTGCTCACTGCAAGGGAGTTGGACTAGATGACCTCTAAAGGTCCCTTCCAACCCAAAGCATTCTATTATTCTATGAATTGCCACAGCAGTAGTAATGGCAGAGTGTCTTCTCTCTTGTCACCTCACCTTCCCCAGCAGAACGAGTGGGCCAGGAGTGGCTGAGGACTCCCCTGAGTAATGCAGAGGGGTAAGGACTGAGTTGTTTGTGTGTGTAGAGTGGAGGGTTCAAATGATGCTCAGCAATGCCCACAACACAGAAGAAAATGCCTCTCCTTGTAAAAAAGGCAGGGGCAAAGCTGAAGCTGCCCAGGAACAAACAGGAGAAAAATCAGGGCTGCGGGCCGTCCTGTTTACCCTTCAGTTACCCTTCATGCAATACATCATTTAGTAGGCTAATTTTTCATGTTTGAAGAAGGTGCTAAGGAATGATCTTTAAAGAGCACCAGAGCATTTCTCAGCGTATGGAACATTTAGTAATGCAATGATTTCCTCACTGTGTTTTCTGTAGCAGTTCATTTTAAAGTTTGCAGCCGATGTTGTTGTCGGTTAACCCAGACACTTATGTCAGAAAGCTCAGGAAGTATTTTAAGTGTGTCTGGAAAGATATGGTGGTTGCCTGCTACTGTAAAACTTTCAAAATCAGTGATTCAGTGTGAGTTACTCCTCTTTTAAAATTTAGTCCGAGTATTTTTATTGCCATTTCACAGAAAGTGGTGGTGGCTGAAGTAGATTATATTTAATTGGGAAATCAATTTGTAATTTGGGAAAAATACCAACAACCTTTAATTTATCTCAGCTCATTTTTATGCCATTTCTGTTCCTGTTTGATGTACTTTTATTCTTCTGAACTCTTCCTGAAATTGGTTATATTTAACATTATAACATCAAAAGCACATTCTTCCATTCTCTTTGGTAAAAATAAACACAGATTATACATTAGAAACGCTGTTGCTTTCTTCAAACTCCAATGCCATGTTTACCTCCTTTTAGTGTAAATGTTGATTCTTTGTTTCTAAGGTTTGCATTAACGATCTGATTCTCTAATGTAATAATAAATTAGCTTTTTTAGTAATACTGTGTCAGTAACAATATTCAGGTGAAGTTGGTAATTCAAAGAATTCCAGCTTAAAATTTTGTTTCCATAGAAGATTCAGTTGCTGGCATCAAATAAAAATCTCAATAATAATATGAAAGAATATAAAAACAGTCTGTTGAGGTGTAGCATGTTAACTTAAGGAACTTGAAGTGTTTTAGGCAAACTTATGTACCGTCTTCTGGTGAGCAGAGTGTAAGGAAATTTTGTTTTGCAAGTGGGACAAGCAGAGAGCAGAAGGCGGCTGCTCACCTCCGGTTACATAGCAAATCGGAGTCAAGATCGAGGAGAGGGAGCCCTGTTTGCTTTAGAAGTATTTCGCACACAAGCCCATGCAATCATCCTCTACTTACTGCAGCATCTGAAGCCTGCTGAGATGGATGTTTGGATGGATTTCATGTTTGTCCAGAGTTGCCCATTAGTTGGTGGCCATGCTTGAAAACTGCAGGGGAAGAGAAAGTTCACACCTTATTTTTAGAGGAGAAAAAGGCTAATATAAGTTATTGTCAGAGGACTGCATCACTCGTAAGCTCCCTGACAGGATTGTAGAGCCTATCCCGTCCATGGTTTTGACTCTGCAAACGTACTTGTCTGTCAAGTACACTTATATATGAACACTGGAGGACTTCAGTCTGTCCTCCAAAAAAACTGCCCCTGTGTTGTTCATGGATGGTAGGTATTTGTCCTGAAAACATGCTTTGTCCTTGTTTACTCCTAAACTTATGCACAAACTTACACTGTGAGTACAAATCTTCTGGTCCTCTAAGCAGAGACTCCAGAAACTTGAATGCTTATGGAAGTTCAGCCGCGTTGTTACCTTAGAGATGGAGTCATTTGGGCCAGGGATGAGGTAAATGGGAATAAAGCTCCCGGAAGGTTTTTGCTTTTTTATGTCACTAAATAAATCATACCAGTTTCCATTGCTGTCAGCCTGTCACTTTTTGAGTCACTTAATAATAAATATAAAAAAAATGATATCACAGAGCTCATTAATATTTTATGCCTTGCTGTTTTTTGAATGGTGTCTTTGCAGTATCATTGCTTGAAATATATTGACCGGTCATGGCATACTGCAGAAGTTGCATTACCTTAAAAAATAAACAAGCTGTTTTAATAGGCAGAGAAACCAGCAATGCGATAGAATTTTCCTTCTCGTTTATCTGATGTCATTAATGGTGCTTTTTATGTTGTGTTTTTAGCTCCACACGCTGGCGTCAGTCCAGCTGAATATTATCATCAGATGGCTCTGTTGGCAGGCCAGCGCAGCCCGTATGCAGACATCATTCCTTCAGCTGCCACTGCTGGAGCCGGTGCTCTTCATATGGAATATCTTCACGCCATGGATAGTAAGTGACGTTTGCTAGAAATATAAACTGTCCTGTAAAGGGAACCGCGTCGGTTGTTGCTGGTCTGACCCAAAAGGCCTCCATGCAGATGGAGAAGTGGGAGTCAACATGAGCCTCCTCGTGAGGCTGGAGGGCCAAAGCGTTGGTTGTCAAATGTACGAGGGTTACGTCAAGTCTGAAAGTAAACTTTGAAAGTAAGTAGGGAGCGGAACAGGACTGCTCTTGAAAACAGGTTATAAATTTTATTTCCAGCAGGGCTTGAGTGCTTTTGAAAATGTCATTTTCTATTCACAATCAGTAACTCACTTTCATTGTTAGGTTGAGTAGTTCCCTCATGAGCTCTCTGTTAATAAAAGGTTTACATCTGTTTTTGCGTTAGTAGAGCATGCTCCCCTCCTTTTTGAAGAGAGGTAGCCATGCTTACAAGTTGTGTATCATAGACCGATAGACTTTGAGACCACTTCTAAGGTGAAGCAGTTTGCTGGATTCTCAAGGATCCTGACTTAGTTTTCCCAAATATTAAGAGCCTTCTTGACCCACTGCAGCATCTTTCAGAGGTCTAATCTGTCTCCCTTTCTCTGGTGAAGGAGGAAGAGAGCACCATTCCGAACTGTTCACTACTGCTACTTTTGATCACCCAGAAGGGATTATGCAGAGCACTCCCCTCTAGTCGTAAGGTGCTTACACCCTTTTTGAGGTGTGCTCCTTGCACAAGGGAAATAAAAGGTGGTGACAAAAAAAGGTGGTGACTGTTGACTCCTGCTTGGTAGTGCGGAGCCATATGATAGCATTAGGCCACCGTGTTGTCCCACAGCTTTTTAAAACTTTTGTTAGTGTGCAGTTTCTTTTTCCCTGCCGCTGGCTGCATGCCATAGCTGCTGATCTCAAGGCGTGTGGGAGTTGGGTGGTTCACTTCTGGAACACATGGAAATATAGCTAGCTACCCCTGCAGAGCAGATGTCTGGGAGTGTGAAGTAGTTGACTGACCAGCAGTTTTTACAAGAATCAGGCAAGACAGATAGTTGTGGAAGTGGGCAAGGAAACTATTTTAATCTGTTACCTTGATAGTGAAGGATTTTTTAATTCAGTTTCTGTTATCAGTCTCACTGCACTGGTTGCATGTATAGTGTTTTTATAGTAATCTAACATACCTTGAACCCACTTCAGAAACAGAATAAACCCACACAAGTAGTCTGGACTCAAACCAGAAGTTAATGTGCAGGCTTCAGTGCTTGAAATCATAAGAATGTGAGATGTCCTGATTGGGATTTTGAGAGGAGTAGGGAGAAATGAGGTACACTGCTAGTGCGTTCGATGCATATTAACAATACCTTGCAGAATGGAAACTCTGTTATAAGTGGTTCAGGTAATGTAAATCTGCTGCTATGTTCCAGTTGCAAGGACAAATCCCCAGCTTGTGTGGACATCACTGAAGTAAAGGGATTGTAGGATAGTTGGGGTTGGAAGGGCCTTTAAAGGTCATCTAGTCCAAATCCCCCTGCAATGAGCAGGGATATTTTTATACTCTCAGTGCTTTTGGTTCCTACTGGGAGAGAGTTTCTGAATGTAGGTAGCAGTACCAAACCGCGTATTTGGATGCAGGCTTGGCTGAATTGATCTGTTCATCTATAGGAAGACAAATACCCTGATGCATGCCAGAAAACTGAAGAAAAACAGAAGACATTGCAATACTCATACAAATAATGGCATTTGCACGAAGAAGCTTCATGTGTTAGTAGAGATTGCGTATGCTGTAATCTACATAGAATTACAGCTTTTGCATCCCAAGAATGTTATCAATTCTTACTTAAGGGAAAATGTTTTGACCTTTGCCCATAGCTTCAGCCCATTCATAAAAGGCACCTGAACACTATCTCTAATAAGGATATTTGCTGTCACCAGCTTTAGCTATGATATATTTGAAATGCGCTCTTTAATTTGTTTTGTGTTTGTTTTTAAAAATTAAGACTGCATATTTGAGGTTCATTATAGCAGCGACTTTTCAATTAGGGATTGTTTCAGAGTTAAAGACAAAAAATGTGTAGCGCTATTATGCAAATGGGTTATATTTAAACAGTAAATAGAGAATTAAAAGAAGAGTGAATCCTAGTAAGGTCACTCAGCTCACCTTCTGTATTTGATGAGAATGTGTTTAGTCAGGCAATAGCTGCTTTTATCTAAATAGGGTATGAAGTTACCCTTTTACTTTGTAAAAACTAATTAAAACTATCTTAACTTGCATGGGTATACAGTAAATTAATTGTCATTAAGTAGGAATCTGAATGTCCTATCATTCATCATGCTAAAGAAAACCCCTTTCTTCTTTGTCAGAATTTTAGATTAGAAAGGAGAACAAAACAATTAACAGGAAGCCGATATTAAGACTTTTTTTAAAAAAAAAAGTAAGAAAGCCCATGTTTGCGTTTAATAACAAAGTGCAGTGATCAATGCAAAGCAGTGTCATTTGTTTGGGTCTTTCTTCTTAAGGGTTTGTACGGTGATCTTAAAACTCCTCTTTTGCCTTTGCCCAGTCTTGTCAAACGAAACAGAAGAGAGATTGGTAGTTTCCCTCATCATCTGCTATCAAATTCTAAGGAAGTGGACTCAACTCACTCAAAGGCCGATGCTCATTTATTCCACACAACAACCAAATAGTTACAAGCAAGGCATTGTTCTTCTTTTGTGAAGCAAATCTGTCTCCTAATTGTGTGTTTATACAGCATCTAGCACAGTAATTTGGCAGCTCTGCCCTTTCCTGTAGTATAAATAATGATTCCAACACCAGCATGCAATGGGCAGAAAAGCATGTTACATACAGCTTGTGCAGTTTTGGGCCTTTTGTTTCGCTCTGTGGTGCTGGAAAACTGATTTCAAAATGGGGATGATATGAGTAGAAGAAACATTAATCAGAAGGTTAAATCTTGCCTAAAGAGCAGTAGATCCTTGAAGCTCTGAACTTCACTTTCCGTGGACTTTCTAATATATTGTGGAAGAATAAGACCATGACTGTGTTATGTTTGATTGTCATTTTTCCTCATCCTGTCCTGTGTGGCGTGAAAAGTGAATCAGACTTTTCTTTGCGGTGATAAAGTTTTTCTACAGTTTTGGTGGCCAGAATCGCTGGCCAAGTCTTCCCATCTTCTTGCTTGATCTAAAAGGGTCAGATGTGCTGCCTTAAAGTATAGCATCAAAGTAACTAGGAGAGGAGCAGTAGATGGGGAAGGTATTGACAGTACCACAGTAGCAACAACTGCAGTTCCTCGTAGTGGCTGTAAGAATACTGTATGCCAAAACTGTCTTTTAGGCACTTAAATAGTTCCAAAAATCACAGCCTTTTGGGTTTGATACCTACATCTTTCACTTGGGGAATATGTTTTCCTCTGCTTTTAAATGATGTTCAGTGGAAGGAAGCATGTTCACTGAGGTTTCTAGATTGACCCTGGGAGTATTAATATCCTCACTCTGATTAACTTTTGCCTGTGCTCACACAGAACGGGAGACTTTTCTTTTTCAAAGGTATCCGGCATTGACCTACCCCTTTTGGCATTAGAGACACTGATAGCAACCCGATTGATGCAAAGGATTCGGCCGGCCTGAAGAGTTAAGCCAATGTGAGAAGCTTTGGACTGGGTTTGATTTCTGATTTTCAGGCACAGCTGGAGAATGAGGGTGGGATAGCAAAGCCATTCCTTTTCTTCTCGTGCTGATGACAGATTTACCATTTTGAAAACTAAGACAAAATTTATGACAGACTTTCATGAAGTGAAAACCAAGTTTACACATCTGTGAGGAGGAACCAGAAGGAAAAGAAAGAAAGAAAAAAAGCTTTAATGTAAAAAACAAATCAAACTTCCAATGTTCACAGCCTTCAACAAAAACTAGTGTCTGAGACAGGTTCAAAGAAGTTTGATTTAAAGGGATGAAATAAAAAAGGTTTGATGAAGTTTGATTTAAAGAGATGGAATAAAAGATACATGTCTGAAGATTGCCCTATAAATGATTAAGCAATGCTAAAAACTTCAGCTCAGAAATCAAATTCATGGGCAAATTTGCTGGATGGCATATTCCATTTTTGAAATTTATGATGGAGATAGATATCTGTTATTTTAGAATTGATCTCCACCCCAGGAATAAGATCTTTTCTTCTGACACCTGCTGGATCTTTTGTCGGCACACTCAAATCTTTACTATCAACTACTGATTTTTATTACTGTAATGTCTACTCCAAAAAGGTGACATTCACAAACAAATCTTCACTGTCAGCTTCCATTTGCATGCTTTGCCAAAGCTGAGGGGGTTTTTTCAGCACTTGCGCAGAGGTAAATGGATTTTCAGTGAATTGGTGCTCCTGCATTTTTTGGTTTTAAAGCATCATCAAGTAGGGAATGTAAAGTTTTGGTGGGACAATACTGTGAGCAGAAGAACATCTCAAAGTGCTAAATAAATATTGAAGTGTTTGTATTTAAAATAAATGCCCGGGTACAGCTGAAAAGTTTGGTTTAGTATTCAGAGGCACTGACAAATTGTGACCTGTTCCTTTTTATAATAACATACCAACTAAGACTGATGTACACTAAATGAATGGTTTAGCAAATGTCCTGCAGCGTAACGAGTGGTCAGCTCATGCGTGAGGCTTTTTAGGCATGTAAAACCTAATTAAACCACAAAGATCTGAAAAAACAATAATTCCATTTAATTGTATTTTCAGTTTTGAAAGTTGTGGTCTCCCTTGAAGCGAATCCCCCTCTCCGGGGGTCAGACTCTGTAGAGCTCTGGCCCAGCCTCAGCTGTTGGCTCCTGCTGTGAAGCAGAAATATTCCTGTTTTTGCAGGAGAGTGCTGGCTCATTGGAGATTGTTCCTATCCTGGGTAGATAGAGGGGACTGCCGAATTCCCAGATCCCAGGTGGGGCCTCAAGCAGGCACTGGCTGGAGGGGAAGAGGAAGCCAAGGCTGCTGCGTGGTGTGGCTGAAGCCCAGGCTCTGCCCTTGCAGCTGGAAGGAGCATCGCTTTCCATCACCGGCCACAGATCTGTTGCATCCCCCACAGAGCGGGGCCGGGGGTGTCCGGGCAGCAGCTGGCAGGCAAGGGGGAGCTTTACTGAGCGGTGGGTGGGGAGCGGGCCTCTTACAAGAGCCATAGTGTGACTTAGGCAAGGGGTAAGGGAGACGGGCTCAGTCCAGAAAGGGCAAGGAGGAGGAGGAGGGAAGTCATTGCAGTTTCACAGAATCACAGAATGTTCAGGGTTGGAAGGGACCTCTGTGGGTCACCCAGTCCAACCCCCTGCCGAAGCAGGGTCACCTACAGCAGGCTGCACAGGACCTTGTCCAGGCGGGTCTTGAATATCTCCAGAGAAGGAGACTC
>Ga0065711_1040019_pt1 | contig 17310 bp, 7 predicted proteins | sample Hoacrofraction12_FD_59098 | JGI IMG/M metagenome (GOLD analysis project Ga0065711, IMG submission 59098) | Hoatzin crop microbial communities from Cojedes, Venezuela - Epithelial fraction 12 v2 (version 2) | ecosystem: Host-associated > Birds > Digestive system > Esophagus > Crop | place... | reverse complement strand
TCAAGACCAGGTTGGACAGGGCTCTGAGCAACCTGATCTAGTTAGTGGTGTCCCTGCTCGCTGCGGGGGGGTTGGACTAGATGACCTCTAGGGGTCCCTTCCAACCCAAACCTTTCTATGATTCTGTGATTCTATGTATCACCCTGAATGTGGCATTCAGTCTTCAATCCAAAATTATAACATTTAGACTGTGGCTGAAGAATGAACATATGTATATGCAGTGTTTTGGCACAAACCAGTGCCAAATATGTAATAACAAGTAATAATAAGTCATGTTTTCCGGATGTTGTAGTACAGCTGGGAACAGATGTTGTCTCCCACAGTTGGCTTAATATTCTTTCAGATTTCTCCTTGCCTTTCCACAACACAATGACAGTGGATTATTAGAGCTGGAAACACGCATCTAACTTCCCAATCCTTTGCTTTTTACACAGGCACTTAAATATCAGTCAAAAAACCTTAGCCCTCTATAATCCAGTGGTGATTATATAAATAATCCATTGTTATGGCAAGCAGTAAGCATGCAAAAAAACAAATTCAAATCTGACAGAAGAGGAAGGACTTCCATCAAGTAGATAGGAGGATAGTCTTTCTCCTGTCTGATGCTAGACATTTACAACAGGTACTTCAAATCTCAATGAAGATTTATCTGTTTCTGTTGTTTGTAAGAAAACAATTAAAAGAGGTTTTAAGTGGCACACCAAAACCATGGGAACAAGCACAAAAATAAAGTACAAAAAGAATTAGGAGGCACATGAAATACTGCAACTAATCAGTTTATTCTGATCACAGCCCAGGCAAACTTCAGAAGCTGTGTTGTGTTTTGGTCACCTCAGCACCCATACAGGTTCTGCCCAGAAATGCAAACTGTGCTATTATGAAATATTAATTCACACTGGATAACTGACAATTTTTCTTTTAACCTTCAGGTCAGTGATTTAAAGCCACCCCACCTTGTTATGGGACTGAGGTTTTTTTAATTTACCATCTGTTGAGTGGCTTTTCTGAAGCACAGCAGTGACCTCTGAATTCAGAGCTGGTGCTGTGGGACAGACACATCTTCTCAGATGCCATTTGACAAAGCATCTTGCTACCAGACTCAGGCAGAACAGATGTTTTGGATTTCTCTTTTCCATCAGTAACCCTTACAAATATGATAGGGTATATATGAGTGAAGTAAGTGGAAAAAGCTGCTACTGAGGATGTTCAATTTTCATTGGTTTCAGCGGAATATAAAGCACAAGGCACAGATTCATTACCTTTACCCTTGCAGCATCCAACAATTTAACAGCCATGGGGATTACCACCACCACCATTCATACATTCACACGGTACAGTTGCTGTCCTTTCCTGGCCCTCATCTGATTTTAAGTGTCCCTGTGGTACAGGACTATAAGAATAGCACCAAATCTTTGCACTGCCTTGCAAAATTTTTGTCAAACTCTTAAGTTCGCTTCAAAAGCCCATATACACAGAAACCCAAAAGAAATGATCTCATAAGATTTAATGGTTTCCTAACAGTATTTTAAAACGCTTCTTTAATAGAATACTGCAATACATAATCTTATAACAGGCACTCCAAGGTCTGCTAAAAGCGTTTGGTAGGCTTGTTTTCCCAGAAAATGGAGATAGATGTGCTTTCCAAGCCTGAGTGCCTTCAGTCCCTTTCTGTTTAAACCATACTTAAAACTGCATCAGCTTTATATCTAGGAATGGAATGACACAACACACAGCTTTTTGTATTCAAATTAAATGGCAGAAATGCCTGACTGAAGACAACAGTCAAAAATGTAGGCTGTTCTTAACTTCGCAGATCTTTAAAACAAAATAGAAAGGAAAAAGTATGTAAAACATGAATTGTGAAACGCAGATAATTAGGTATAACAAAAAAAGGAAACAGTAACAGAGTTACCTGAATTAAGAATTGCCTTGGTTGCAGTGTGTTCAGGTTCTTTCATCTTCACCTATGATTTGTCTTCCAGGAAACCTTTGGTTTTTTTGTTGATATTGAAAGCTGAGCAAGCCAGATTGCTTTAAGCAAGTACTGCGTAACCACTGATATCATACAGGGCTGTGTTAAATAGCACTTTTGTATCATCCTCTATTCAGGGCTCTAGGTGTACTTCTGAGCTGCTTGAAAGCTTCAGACAGAGGCAAATTACTCAGCTGATATTTCTGATACAAAGCCCTCTCCTGATAGATAGCATCCTTCAAGTGGAGAAAGGGAAGGTCCAGATATCAATGGTACTCCTTTTCTTTCCCCTAGCTTGAGCTGATCCCCTTGGAAAGAAGAATCCACAGTTAAATGACAGCCCGCCTGAAGCCGGGCCACCGACAGCCCACCTTTATCTCCACGTGCCTGGTTACAAGCACCACGAGAAGCCAAGACAGCGCAGTTCTGGTGCGGGTGCCATAGGAACAACTAGACTTCTGAATAGGACCTCTGTGCAACTCCAGTGGGCCAAAGCTGTCTGTGTACCTCTCCACAGAAAGTACTAACCTTGCAAATACTAAGTCAGAGGAGAATTTTCCACTACTGTAGAGAAATGAGCCTATGCATTCTCCAGGCCTGAGGTTACGTACAGGTCTTATAATACACCAAAGCACATTTTTCAGGTCTTCAGTGCTTCAACATTTATAGGAATTTAGATTTGAATTATCCTAATTAAACTGCATTTAAAGCACAGCATTTAACTTCATACAACATGAGAGAGATTCATCTCTCCCGTATGTGAGAATGAGATGTTCATATCACCTCTTATAACAAGGCAAGGAAAGAACAGCCTGAACTGAAATATTAAGAGTGAGGTAACAATGGCTGCTGGGAAGCAAAAGATTTGAGATACAGCATTTACTATATCTCTGTCCTAAGAACTCACAAGTCTGTTGTTTCTCACCTATTGTGTTCTCATTTGACAGTCTCCCACCTGCTTTACTCAGATTTTTGACACTCTCATACCCAGTATTTCATCTGCTCTCTCCTTTGTCAGGACATACACTAGCTAAATGAGTAATGGTGAGCAAAAGCTTAGTACAGACAAAATAGACCTCTTGTTCCTCTCACATCAGGCCCTACTGTACTTTTTCATTCCTTTTGACAAACCCTCTACTTTCCCCACTGTTCACTTATGCAGCACAAAGCCTTGCGCTTTCACTCTTCTCATTCACTGAACCTTCACCAGTATAATGGATATCTACCACTTTTCTTTGTCGAATGGCTCTTAGCACTCATACATACTCTAAATTTATAACTTCATCTCCGTACTTGTAACATTGCTTTCTAGTAACTAATAATCTGTTCACTTGCTCTCTTTGACGAAGTCGTGTCCTTCTGTCAAATCTCTTCAGTACTGTCCTCTACATTACCGTATCAGATCAAGTCTGATCTTTAAGGGTTACCATCCAAAATTATTTCTTGGACCTTGCCTCCTGTCACAACAACTTAGTCAGAAATGCCTACTTGTTTCCTTCTCCTGCTACTTTTTCACACTTCCTCTGTGCTGCCCACTCTGCAAAGAAAAAGCCTTCTCACTCCAATATGCCATCCCCCTCCCACACACGTGCATTCTCATTCAAATTCCTCCCGAGACCTATTTTTGGTGAAACTTAGTCACATTTCTTCAACCCCAATATTTAGCTGAGCATGTGCTGAAGATCTAAAGGGAAAATCTAGCTACAAATATGCTCCTATTTCCCTTCTGCCAGAGTTTCTCCCTGTAGTTGACTTCTCACAAAATCACTGCTCCATCCTCATGGCCTCTGAATGATGCAATTTCACCTCTTCTGTGCAGTCACTACTTTGCCAATACATAAATCTCTCTAAAAGATGTACTTCAGTCATGCTTCTTATTCTGTCTCAAAACTGATTTGTGAATTAGTTAAATTGCTATAGAGCTCACTCCCACCATTGGTACCAGAAGTTCTCAAAAACCAGAGACAATTCCCACACTTCTGTTGGTCTCAGGGAGGTACAATGTGCATTTTAAGTCAACCGTGTCCAGATTTTCCCCCTCTATTTTTGCACTGTGTAGTTTTTAAAGTTTAAGAGCCAAATATCTATTACATAATCATTAAGAAATAACACAAGAGACAAATTAAACGAGATTCCCAACTGCAGAGGTAGATGCTTTTTAAAAATCAGGCCCATGAATGTTGCAAAAAGATTTACAGAAACAAGCAAATATTCCTGCAATAAAAGGTAGACAATAGGTTTAAGTAACTATGTCAATTTTATATAGGAATCAAATACTTTAGTAAACGATGACCTAGTCGATGAGAGGATAGACCAGTGGACTACAATGCATAGGCTATTATGGTTTTTTGGTCTTCTAATGCGAAAGCTGCTTACATTTACTGAGAGCAAAGTGAAAGAAGTCCTTTCTCATTTGCATTGTAAATGCACACAGCCTACTCCCACAACCAACACCAAAAGCAAACCTGATATAGCAATTCAGAACAGATTTCCTTGCTACAGCAAATTCAGCACCTGCTGTCACTGCAGCACTTCAGAGAAGCAAGTCTGATGTGTTACTCAAGTCACAACTTAGAAACCATTTTAAAATAGGAAGTCTTATTATATTACAACCAAAGTCCAGCAGTTAAGTCCACTGTTTCTGGAAGATACCTCTCACTTCTCTATGAATTTCTTAAAACTAATTAGGAACTACTTTCCTGTTTACCCTCAGTAAGAATAATTAGTGTGAATTGCCCCAGTCCTCCCACAGGCTCACTAGAGAGCTACAGAAGAGGCTGCCCCATGAGCATACATTTTCCTCCTGCCTGGATGGACAGCCCATTGGAACTGAATGCAGACTAAAGAGATACAGACTGAACAGGGTGCTCCAAAGAAAGGATTTCATTAATTTTTTTAACCACATGCTGACTTCAGAAAAGTTATTTTGTCTATGTTTCTGTTTGATCCTGAATAAAAATAAATGCTATTAGTTCAATACTCATGACTTTTAGCTCAGAAGAGCTACTGAGACCTTACTGAAATCTCATCAGGATTAGTTCTCGCATATCATGCAATGAAAATAACTAACAGGACTGAAAATCAACAGCATTGTACATCACCTTTCCTTACAGAAACTGATTCTGAGTGTTTTCCTTCACTTTTAAAACTGACATTTGAACAGGGTCTCAACGCACATAAATTTGTTCATACTCAGAAATCATTGGTATTTCATAGCAGCTTTTAAATTGATTCCACCTGTGGGCAGAGTCAACAAAAAGGAAATAATTTCATTTTTCTGCAGCCATTGGACCACTTTTAAGAGGCCTTCATGAGTAACACAAATTCAATACACACATCTAACCTGATTTTCACAGAAAAACTCAGAAGCAACAGAGCTATTCTAAACCAGAACTGACACAAGATAGGATTTTGCTTCTTTTCACAGCTATATAGTCCATTTAGGTACATCCAAGCATTTGACTATGACATACCATTTCTCATGGAGATATGCAAAGCATATTTTCCAGGCTGGTCTTTTACCACCAAAATGAAAGTGTCTGCCATGTACAAGCTACCCACTTCATAACCCCCTCAGTATTGTGGTTAGGCTACAAGAGATTTGCAACAAGAACGCCAGGAACACCATCAGAATGTTTCATCTGCCTATTGACCTTCTTCCTGACCAGGTCCAAGACACCTCTGAAAGTCATGGGAAACAGCCATAATCCTAATGAGATTTTCTAGTAGAATAAATTATCTGCAGAGGGAGACAGTACAGCTCCATGACTGGGATCACCATATCGGTATTAAAAAAGAACAGGAACCTCATCAATTCATTAAAAAAATTGCACATTCCTGCTCACATCAATTCACAGTGAACAGGCATTAATTATGCTTCTTTTAATTAAAAAAGTGCAAGCAGCTGGTTGCTATTTGTTTTAAAGACTCAGCATGGAGTTCTCTGTGAGGTGACTGGCTCTTAACAGGACCTGAAAGCAGCAGGCAGTGGAGTCAAAATGACCTGGTCTTCCTCCTCCTCCCAGCATGCAGTAATATTAAATGAAAAAAAATATTGCAAGTTTGAGCCTACAACATTAGAACAACAAAACCGTTATTGTGATTAAAGCCAGACAACTTACACCAAACAAGAGAGGCTCTACAGTTCTTCAGGTGCTTTGCCTTCAGTGCTATAGGGGAAGAGAGCAAGGAAGGTAGAGCTACAGCCACTTTTCCACCATTATTCCTTGGAGCTTATGGTGAGATGAAGGGTGGAAGGTCTGGATAGAGAAAGTAGCATTAACTAGGTAGAACACCGATTATCAGTGGTTTTTTGGTGGGGGCCTTTTACCATGTGCTATGAAATTACTCCATGCTGCCCGAGCCACATGAGACTATTTGATTGCCCTTGGCCATGGTGTGAGAGCCCATGAACTGTCATTGGACGCCTCTAGCCAAGGAAATTTGATCTTGAGTTCATTAATAAAGATGGACCAAGCTTCCATAGGATCTGACACTCGAAATACTCAAATTTATTAATAAAATTAATCATATTTTGTTTGTTCTTCTCTGCAATGCTTTAGGCCATTAGCTACGCACACACTGGAGGACAGCATTCAGCAGTCGTGTCATGGTAACATTGTTGACACTACAGATTGCATGTTTATACAAAGGCATTATATAAACATCACTCTTGGCAACAGAAACAGCAAAATCTGTATCACGTGCCTACAGTTGCATCCTGTAACCATTGGAACATGAGAAAAAGCAAAAAGTAAGCAGTTGTCAGACAACTACTGCCACAGCTCACATCACACAAACAGGTGTTGCCTGATGTTGCAGTGAATTTTGTGTATCAGAAGGATTATCACTACAGAATAAACTCAAATGGCTTTGATCCGTTAGAGCAGTGTATTGGGCTCAAAATCACAAGGAAAAAGTGTCTTCCCCTTCAGCTTTGTTATGTGTAAATGAGTTATAACCAGGACTTCGTAAACCTTTTTATTGGCCTTTTACCTACTGCAGGAAAAGCACCTGGCATCAACACTGCCAATACAGCTTCTCTATTACCTTGTGCATCATTTTGAAAAGGTTTACAGAGCACTAATGACACAGTTTTTCCTACCAGGGAACTTCTGTTCTCAGCTCCCATTTCAGAGCCATCCCCATGCTAGCAATTCACTCCACATTGTATGAGTTTGCCACAAGTATATGCGAGACTTCCTTCCCAGCTGACGTAAACCCGCAGGAGGTTCATATCCTATACAGGAGAGAAATTACAAGCTGTAGAAGCATACACATGGCAGAATGTACACCAGCTTCATGGGGAACAGCAAGTGCCTCTAGTTTGCTAGTATGTTTCTGTAGCTAGACTGCACTGATCTCCTGCACTAATGTATTTCTGTGCACATTTTTATGAAGTTTGCAACCTCAAGGAGCACACCCATGTCTTTCTCCCTGTCTCCCTCCATATTCTGCTTTCAGTACTTGGCGTCTTACTCTTATCCATAGCATTTTTCATTTTCAATAGTATTAGCATATTCGAACAATCTTAAAGTCCTTATCTTCACAATCCAGTCATCTCACTACAGAAATTGGAAGAAGCAATACAAACACTGATGTAGTGATTATAGCGTATGTCAGCCTGACCTTTATGTCAGACGCTTCACAGTATCCTTATTAATTGCCATTTATTCATGATCCTAGCTATGAATACTCCAAGAATTATTTTTTTGTTTTATCATTCCCCTCCTGTGACCTACTCTCATTTCCAATCTGTGGTAGCTCCATTGGAAAACTTCAGGTGCAGAAGAAACTATTTCTTTTATTTGCAGTACTTCCCCTACCATTCCTCAACTTATTTTTATGCTCTGCCTAGAAGGTGTATAGTTAGTGGTGTATCAGACATAAAAGGCTTTTGTTTTCAGAATGCAAAATAGCCTTTACATAGAATCCTCATATTATGTCTCAACTCATATTTCATACCAGTCCTAGAATCATTAAGCTTGGAAAAGACCTTTTAGATCACCAGGTCCAACCATCAACCCAACACCACCACACCTACTAAACCATGTCCTGAAGTGCCATGTCTACACATTTATTGAACACCTCCAGGGATGGCGACTCCACCACCTCCCTGGGCAGCCTGTTCCAATGCCTGACCACTCTTTCAGTAAAGAAATTTTTCCTAACATCCAATCTAAACCCCCCTGATGCAACTTGAGGCCATGGGCTCTTGTCCTGTTGCTAGTTAATTGGGAGAAGAGACCAACACCTGCCTCACTACAACCTCCTTTCAGGCAGTTGTAGCAAGCAATAATGTCTCCCCTCAGCCTCCTCTTCTCCAGACTAAACAACCCCAGTTCCCTCAGCTGCTCCTCATAAGTCTTGCTCTCTAGACCCTTCACCAGTCTCATTGCTCTTCTCTGGAGAAGCTCCAGGTGACTCAATGTCCTTCTTGTAGTGAAGGGCCCAAAACTGAACACAGTACTCGAGGTGCAGCCTCACCAGTACTGAGTACAGGGGCACGATCACCTGCCTACTCCCGTTGGCCACACTATTCTTGATACAAGCCAGGATGCCATTGGCCTTCTTGGACACCTGGGCACACTGCTGGCTCATGTTCAGATGGCTCTCGATCAGTACCCCAAGGTCCTTTTCCACCGGGCAGCTTTCCAGCCACTCCTCCCCAAGCCTGTAGCATTGCGTGGGGTTGTTGTGACCAAAGTGCAGAACCCGGCATTTGGCCTTGTTGAATCTCATACAGTTGGCCTCAGCCCATCGATCTATCCTGTTCAGATTCCTCTGCAGAGCCTTCCTACCCTCCAGCAGATCAACACTCCTGCCCAACTTGGTGTCATCTGCAAACTTACTGAGGGAGCATTCAATCCCCTCATCCTGATCATTAATAAAGGTGTTAAACAAGACTGGCCCCAAAACTGAGCCCTGTGGAACACCACTTCTGATCGGCCTCCAACTGGATTTAACTCCATTCATCACCACTCTCTGGGCTCGGCCATCCAGCCAGTTTCTTGACCCAGTAAAGCGCACACCCGTCCAAACCATGGGCAGCTAGTTTCTCCAGGAGGATGCTGTGGGGAAACGGTGTCAAAGGCCTTACTAAAGTCCAGGTAGACAACATTCACAGCCTTTCCCTCATCCACTAGGTGGGTCACCTAGTCACAGGAAGAGATCAGGCTCGTCAAGCAGGACTTGCCTTTCATGAACCCATGCTGGTTGGGCCTGAACCACCAGTTGTCCTTCATACGCCCAGTGAGCACACTCAGGATGAATCTCTCCTGCAGCACAAAGTCTCAAGTACATGGGGACAAGCTTGGGAAGAACCAAGTCATGTGCTAATGCACAGCAAGCTCCAAGTGCTACTAGCCCAAGAGGTTCATAGTTTAGTGTTGTAAGTCCCAGTGACACTGCTAACAGCAGACTTGTTAAAAAAAATTACCTAGAATAGGTTTATATATTTTGGATGCTTATTTACTGATTTTAAATAATATGTTATTTAAAGAGGCAGTCTATTATAGCAAATACTTGTAATGTCACTGTCCAGAATCAAAGAGCAATGCACGCAAGGCAAAACTGGTGATCCAGGTAACTCCTAAGGATGTCTCAGCTCTCAGCAATATTTTTGTTTGCAGTTTACAGAGTAATTTGAAAAAGTCTCAATTCAGAGAACAGCCAGAGAAATCTGTCAAAAAAGTCAATGTAAAGTGTTTTATACAAACCATGGTGTTCTTTACATTCATTACAAAACAATAAACACATTTTAATAAATGAAACTAAAAATAAGAAATATGAAAGAAAAAGCATTTACTTGTAAACACAATAAAACTCAAGTGAGTTTGGCTTAAAAATTGTGTAAGAGGGATATTATACATTACTGAACATAACTGATCAAACTATACAACTTCTAATAAATATAGGAGTGATCATAACATGAATCAAGAATTCAAGTAAAGAAAAAAAGAACAAAAAGATGATTACAGGACCAGAAGTCACAGAAGTCCTGAGGGCTCCAAGTTATGACAAAATATGACTTGACATACAGTATGTGTTGTGAGATGAGGTTATTCAAAGTGCAGACTGGAGGAGTATTAGAACAGAGTTCACAGCATTGAAATATAATACACATTCATTACACTTCTGGTTTCATAGTAGTTCAAACATCTATACTTACTTCTTGATACCTCTTAAGAGTCTGAGAAACAACCAAACCTTGTATTTTCAAAGACAGCTAAAGCCTGTATTCCCTCATTTTGAAAATTAGTCAATTTTCCAAGTCTTTAGAGCTATTAATAGGCAAAATCCCCACTTTGAGCTCCACTTCCAATGCAACAACACAGTACTACAGCATACAAAAGATGAATCTGGTGAAAAATGGTTAAGTACATTCTGATATTAAGTCTGCTGGGGCCCTTGCCGAACATGAAGAAATACTTGTACATTCTTCCATACGTAAGACTTAAATACTGTTCTATGTTCTGTAAAAATAAATGTTTATTTACTTGTGTCTAGATTAAGTTAGTGGACACCAGACTTTTTGCTTACCCCCAAACACACACAGGTGAACACAGCAGTAGAATTAACACATACCTTTAGTTAACAAGATCAGTTTGGTCATGCTCAAGTATAGCTATTCCAAAACCTAAGATGTTACTTGCCTTAGCCATATCTTGCATTAAGTGTGCATATTCTTCTTCATTTTTTCCTGTTATGCTGCTTTATAGAAGTAGATTTATTAATTTTTAATATGCAATTAGATTAAAATTATGTAATGGCAAGATATAGAGAAGATTGATCCAGACCCTTCTGCAAGGTGCACAGCAACAGGCAAGTTACAGCAAGGGAAATCTTGTTTGGGTATAGAAACTTCACTATGGCAGTGGTCAAGTATCAAGACAGGTTGTCCAGAGAGGCTGTGGAGACTGTTCCCGGAAATACTCAGAACTAATCTAGACAAACCCTACATTATCCAGGTGAGTTTTGAACATCTCCAACCTCCTGCATGAATGAGGTTCAAAACAACCTCCGAAGTTCCTTCCCAAGCTGAATTATTCTATGATTCTGTAACTGGCAAGTAAGTAAGAGAACCATTTTGGCCCAAAAAGAAATCAAAGGGCTTCCATTTAACTGAAGAACAGGCTACAGCTTGTCAAATTCTTTTTTTACATTGGAGACTCCTGAAAACGTACAGAACCTTTTTTCATAACCCTTCCAAGAGCAGCACACGTGAGACATTATTACACTCTGAAATCAGACCAGAGGGCTTGCTTTCTTTACAAGTTCACTTTCATGTAATCTTTCATTACATTCTTATTGATGTCAATATATTTAAGTATTCTACAGCTTTCAAATAACAGAAGTTAAAAGTAGATTGCAGATGGTGTTGGTTATTTTAACTCATGTTTGTTCTCCACAAGATAGATGATGGTAATTCCTCAGCAGTTTGCAATGATGATCCCTTTTAACGATATAAGATCCTAAGTACATAACACCTACATACTCATTTCCTGATACCAAATGGTGAGGTTATTACACAAATGGTGAGGCTGTTTATACAACAAAGCACTTTGGCAGCCAGAAAAAAAAAAAACAATCAGTTATACTAGAATTTTCTCCATAGTTGAGCAAAGCTACATAAGTATAATCCCCAGACGAGATGGGATTGGAAACAGTTCCTCAAGCACGCAGCTGGGAGCATTGGGTGAGCACTTGCACTCCAGCTGGTATTCCATGCACCCCAACCTGCAGACACACAGACAGTGGAGGGAAATGCAGATGCTGAAAATATATCATCGGCTCAGACTCAGACTTCTTACAGCTCTTTTCGTGAAATCTTACAATAACTTGGTTCACTTGAGTTGAACACAGAACAAAAACTGCCCAGGCCAAAACTTTCTGTAGTATAACAAAGACTGAGTCACCACTAGCAAGACAGGACTTGTTAAGGCATTGTCAGTAGATTCAAAGATATCTAACAATTTTAATGAGATATTGCTGTTGTAGTTTAAAGTACTAATCACTTCTCGTATTGAAGAGAATAGCCCATGTATGCCCCAAAAAGCAGTATGAGCCAATCATAACAAAAAATAGCAAATTTAAATTTGGAATTTCAGGGTGATTCATTAACCTGCCTTTTTCAGAGGAGCCTTTGAGCAGCTGTCATAACTAATTCGTGTTAAAAAAGAAAATATTTTAAGAATGCTCACTTTGCTCCCTCATACAATGAATCAAGCCATCTGTGCTATACTGGTCCTTAACTGATATTCTATCCACGTAGAAGGTACTAAAAATCTTGCCAGTTTAATCCTCTGAGCAGATGCTTCCCTAAGATATACCTCTAAGATGTTCTCCAAAGAGGTAGACAAAAGTGAAAAACAAGCAGCCATATTCAGGATAACTAGGATTTCCCTTTTGTTTTCCCTTTCTTCTTCTAGGATAATACAGAACTTAAAGGAGAAAAATTATATGGGTCTTTGGAATCACAGAGTTCTCTAAAGCCTGGAAAGATCCTCCTGACAGTAAGTAGGAAACTGAATCCTCAAAAAAGCCCCAATTCTTAAGAATTTGTTCTTTTAGAGCACCAATTACAATCTTCTTCTAGACACATAGATTTGATGACTTGATCACAACGCACAAAAGTTGCCTCTATTTAGTGGCAGTGATGGAAAGGCACAATCTTATCTTTAGCTGTTTCCAGATCTGCATGAGTGTCTTAATTAGCATTGGAGCATTCAAACTTGGCACCCTGTGGCTTTCCTTTGCCTTTCTCAGTAACTTATTTATTGCTTTTTCATCAAGACTGTGATTGCATATATTAGTAGAACTGGGACACCGTTCTAAGGACATTAAGAGTTCCAAAGCATGAAGATATTTAATCCTCATTTTCTGATCTCAGAAAGCAAAAAGAGGAAGAACCTTTTATCATTGCTTTCTTCTCATGCCAAGAATGAAAATTCAATTGGCAGAGCACAACACAAAAGTATGGTTGCTGTTCACAACAGGTAATTCCAAGAAGTTACCTGGGTTTGTTTCAGTTTATCTAAAATTCAGGAATATTTAACAGGTTTGTTCTTTTTTCTTTTAAAGAAGATTTCACCACTTCCCAATACAGGATGATAAAGCCCTTAGAAATTAACACATTAAAAAAAGGAAGGCTAAATAAACATTTTCTCAAAGTTCTGTGAGGAATTATTTTGGAAGTTGAATTTAAGAGACTAGGTGAAACAAAAATCTGTTACTGAATGTTACTGCCACACACACATTTTTACTTCCAAGTCTCTTCTAGTCTTTCAGTCTGAACTGCAACAACACATGTGCATAGCCAACACTTTGAGCCAGTTTCTTTCATACTGCCATGGGAAGGGATCTTGAGAGTGCGCCAGCCCCCCCCACTTGTGTTTGCTGTGCAATACTGCTAAGGCAGCCAGTCAGCTCTAAGCGGAAGCCAGACCGAAGGTCAATATGCAGACAAGCTTGATGTAATGGGTTAACAGAGAACGCAAGCCATGAAAACAAGGCAAGTGCAGCATTTGAACCTGTTCACCTTGCATCTCAGTCTTCGGCTTCTTCTGAGCACGTCGGTCCTCCTCTCCTGCACAGCTGGCTGAGCAGAGCCACAGTCACACAACAGACCCACTTCTCTTCCAGATTTGCTTCTCTGCTGTCCCCTCTGGGAGGGCTGACAGCTGCATCCAGTCACTAAAACTCCCTAAAGCAAAGTGACACCCAGTAACCAAACAAACCTCCTAAAGCAGTTTCTTAGAAAAACGACAAACAATCATTACAGAGGTGATTGTTTAAAACTTTAAGGCAATGAAGTAGCTGCATACATAATGGTCTAAGTCTTATGCTCAAAGAGCAACTTCTTTACACTCACTTCAGATCCTCTTTTCAGTCTTTCCTTCTGGACCACTACAGGTTCCTTTTTCTTTTGACTATTCTGGTTGTTTGGGGGTTGTGGGTTTTTTCTTTTTTTTTGGAACAGTTTCACAGTCTATCAGAAAGACATGATGTCACTTTAGGCCAGAACACATGCAGGCTGAATATATGTCAAAATTCTGCTCCCCACTATGTTAGTTGGTAGATTTACACACACTCCATACCCCATGGACAATGAGGTGAATGAATATGAATTGTCCATTTGTCACTCCTAAGAAAAATCTAAGAGAAATCAACTGCTCATCTTCTAACTTTGGAGAAGGTGGTCAGACTACCAGTTCTCCAGCATCTGACCTTGGGTAAGCTAGATTTCACACTACAGAGTTACTATAACTCAGCAAACGAATTATGATGGTAAATCCACATCATTAGGATAGAAACAAGAAGTTGGAACCTGTCCTTCCTATAGTCTCCCCGAAGCAACTGTACAAGCAGAGAACATACCACCTGAACAGTAAGCGGGAGAAGGAAAGTGTGACAGCCGCTGCCTCCTGTCAGCCCCAGTAAGCTTCAGAAAGCAGCGTAAGGCACAAGACCTCCCTGTCCTCTTGTTGCATCCTGGTTGGGACTCGCTCATAGCCCTTCCACAGAGCTATCTGTACTCTGTGTTTTAGCATTTATACTTTGTAACTCCAAGCACACAACATTTTGAGAATATTCAGCCACTGTTAAGGCCAGCAAAAGGCCAAAGGTCCTTTGGAAAAATGTTCTTTACTCCATGCAACTGAAGTCTTGTGACATGCATTTGTTTCCAAAACACAGAAGCAGACAAGTTTTGACCAAAATCATTACAGTAATGGTGGTAATCAAAGCTACACAAACATACATTTCTTCCCTTGCTTTTTAATGCCACTAACTGCAAATCAGCACAAAGCCAGAAAAACCTATTTTGTATCACTTAGTAATTTCTGGAACATTAACAGAAGACATTTAAATGGATTAAATGTTCAAACATAAAATGAATTTACTTTGACTCAGGCACGCACTTCAGGAAGCTTCAGTAATACATTAACTCATTTTTCATTTTAAAATGAAAGTCAAATCCTGATGATATAGAACCTAATTTTAGGGGGGTTATTTCGTGCATCTCCAAATTTGAGTACATTCAAATCTTTAGACCATAAAAAGGGACCACTAATTTCAGTCTATAATCAGGCTCAGATTTGGAAACTTTTCCCTCGATTTCTGATATTCCACAAGATAAAGTTCTAAAGCAACCTGCATCTAATGAGTGTCTTTGTCTTTAGCAACTTATTTTTTTAAATCAAATTGTTTAAGCAAGCCAGCCAGCCTAAAAAAAAAAAAAAAAAAAAATATCTTAAGTGAACAAAAGTACATCTTTTTATAAAGAAAAATGTTACAAACTAACGTAGATCGGGGTTTTTCACAGATATTTAACAATATGGGCCAGAATCATATGCTCTAAATCAACACAGCAACTTCATTAGGTCGTGACTTTCTACCAAGCAAGCGCACAAAGCAATGAATTCATTCTACACAGTGCCACTCCCACTGCCATTATGTTAAAGACTGCACTTCAATACATACCTAAAAAATAAAACGGACTTCTACGCCTTTGACTAAAAACCCATATAAAATTACTTGGATGCTGCTGTCTATGCAGAGACCTTCAGTCAAGTTTTTGGGGTGCAGTGGTCTTACACTAAACATGTTGTTTACCCACCCAAAACATTTACTTGTGTTTTGAGGAGCAGTAGTATACTGGCTAGTAAATATTAATCTGGCTAGACAAGATGTTGTGGCAGGATCAACAACTCAACCAATATAATCCATAACAGTCAACTTTATTAGCAGAGAATCTGCATTATATAGACAGCACTCAGTTATGATTAGTCACTATACATAAACACTCGGGACAGCACTCAGCTATGATTGGTCACTATGCATAAAACATCTATCAATAAAACACCCAGGTTACATAAGCAGTACTCAACTATGATTGGTCATTATTCATAGAACGACTGTTTACCCGCAGCCGGCCTGAGAATGGCCTTGAGGCCTGTGCTGCTACAAACCGATCAAGTCCATAACAGTGCCTGGGTTGCTCACAATATGTCCCTGTTGTTCCAGAAATCCCACAAATCCCCCTTTCTGTTTTTGAGCAACCCAGACACCATTAAACGTCTTCTTAACCATTTCTATGGCACAACTTACCAAACATCCAAAAATGCATAGCATGATCACAATCGTAACCAGCATCGCTATTCCCTGTTTGACCAGATCCGACACCTACTGATGCCCAGGTGACTGAGCCAGTCTGTCAATCTTGACTCTACCTTTATAACGTTCAAATTTTTGTGTAGCTCATTCAATTGTTGACGTATCAGTTTTGAGTGGTCACTCAAATTCATACAACACATTCCTTCAAAATCTTCACACCCATGTCCTCGTGCTTAAAGTAAAAATCAATTGCTACAAGATTTTGTAAAGTCGCATGTCTAACCAAATCAATACCTAAAAACAAGCTACTTGAGGCCTGAGAAGTAGCATTAGTCTTTCTGGTTAACCAACATCCCAATTTCTTCAGGGTAGCTAGAGCCTGAAAGACTGCAATCCTGGGAGCTAAAAATGATGCAGTGATGATTTCACCACTATTCCAAAAATTTGATATTGTCTTTGCAATCTGAGGTAAAAGCATGAATTGCTCTTTTCCCTTGGTATCGTGTATTTTGGTGGCCAATTATCATGATCTGATTTGATGTCAAAAAGCGTTAATCTCCCTAGACTACAGGGACCTCTCTTTATATGGGATGGGATGGACGGCTAAGCACGGTCCCTACAAATGATAAATACTCCCTAGGGTAAAGCAAGTGGTTGATTAATCGATTTAGGTACATTCAATGTATTAACACTCCATGCATGTGTTTGATTTCTCCCTGTATAGTTAAAAAACAAACAAAAGTCCATTTGTATGGAGTCAAGTAACTCTTTTCTCCTGAGGCTTTCACTGAGCCAGTGGCAGCTGAACAGTCCGTAAGTCCCAAATATCAGTGACTGTGCCGTTGTTCGGGGGGACCACACTACTCAGAGAGGTCAGGGAGCTCGTCGCGGGTGTCAGCAGTCGAGCTGGGGACACTGGCCATTCAAGGTGCTGTCCTCACTGTCCCCTAGCCACGCCAAGGCCTCCGACTCCTCGGGGCAGCCACCATCCTACAGGCACTCTGAAAAAGTGGTGCTGGCAAGACTGCTGAGGAAGTCAAGGACATGAGGGATGGTATCACAGAATCACAGAATGGTAGGGGTTGGAAGGGACCTCTGTGGGTCATCTAGTCCAACCCTCCTGCCAAAGCAGGGTCACCTACAGCAGGCTGCACAGGACCTTCTCCAGGCAGGTCTTGAATATCTCCAGAGAAGGAGACTCCACAACCTCCCTGGGCAGCCTG
>Ga0065711_1040012_pt1 | contig 17310 bp, 9 predicted proteins | sample Hoacrofraction12_FD_59098 | JGI IMG/M metagenome (GOLD analysis project Ga0065711, IMG submission 59098) | Hoatzin crop microbial communities from Cojedes, Venezuela - Epithelial fraction 12 v2 (version 2) | ecosystem: Host-associated > Birds > Digestive system > Esophagus > Crop | place... | reverse complement strand
CACATGTAGGACCTCGCACTTGGCCTTGTTGAACTTCATGCGGTTCACACAGGCCCAGCTCTCCAGCCTGTCAAGGACCCTCTGAATGGCATCCCTTCCCTCCAGCGTATCAACCACACCACACAGGTTGGTGTCATTGGCAAACTTGCTGAGGGTGCACTTAGTCCCACTGTCCTATGTCGCTGACAAAGATATTAAACAGCACTGGCCCCAGTACTGACCTCTGAGTCACACCAGTCATCACTAGTCTCCACCTGGACATCGAGCCAGGATTCAAAACCTCCTTGATAAGGCACCTGGAGGACAGAAAATAACTGGGAAGCAGGGCAGGGAGAAAGCAAAATTCAGTAAGAAGGAGTACAAATTCGTGCACTTAGGGACTAATAGTAATTACTGCTGTAAGCGGGTAGTGTGTCTTTTGAAAACAATATAGAAAGAGAAAGTGAGTTGATCAGTAGGTCGTTGTATAGAGATACAGGTGTATTAAAGTCATTGTTCAAGGCACCAATGAGACCTCACTCGGCTGTTCATTACAACCTTCACTGCTGGTACTCAGGAAGGATGAGTTCCAACCTGAACAGGATGAGGAAGAACTGCTAGGATGATCAGAATAGAGATGACACTGAAATAGCTGGCTTTAATTCAGCAAAATGAAAAATGTACTAGGGTTAGAGGTGGATATGAGTTGGTTTATCAGAGATGGGAGAAATACATAGCAAAAAGAGCTCTTTGAGTTAAAAGACATAAGAGGAAATGTGCCTTATCAGTCTATAAATAAATTTAAGCTGAACTGAAACTTTTCTTACCATCAGGGAACTAAAGACCTGAAGTAGTCTACCACTCTGTGATGTTTTGAAATGAAGTTCAATATAAGAAGTAGGACTGTGTAATTTTGTTGCTTATTCAGCAGGAAAATGAACTTTGATCCAGTATTTGCTACACCAAAACTACCAAATGTTCTTGTGCAAAAGAACAACTACAACCATAAACTCTAAACTTCTGAGTATCACGGATCAGTTATTAACATATCGTGACATTGCCTTGATTCCAGAGACATGTGTCAGATCCTTTCAGGATTTCATCAAGAAGCTACTAGTACTTTATCTTTAATGAAAACTAAGTTTCCACTTTAATGCCCTGTGTAGTCCTTTCATAGTAACAATTTTGTCTCTTATCAGACTCAGCTCCGTTGCCCTATATGACAGCAGGGCTTTTCTTCAGTCAGCAATAAGTTTGTAGGAGACTGATCTGCCAGCCACCTCCTTAAACCTGTCTCCTGGTCCTTAGTACAGTTTTTGCTTTGGTCTATTATTTCATTGCAGTGACAATACATGTATATTCTCTACTTGCAGTGGCAACATATATATACGTGTGTGTGTGTATATACATATAGTCTCTTCTTGCAGTTACATTTCATCTTCATAAATGCCTTCATCTTCTCAGTGCTAGATAGCTACCAGTGGATGGCATCATCATTTTCCATTATTTTGACCAGCCGGAGGTCAGGAATGAAGAGAGACCCTGGTCCTCACTGTCTCCAGTGTCTAACAAAGTCTAGGCAGAGCAGAGTTCCCCAGAAACTGAAGTGAGCCACCAGTCAGCTCCTTTCAGCTTTCTTACTGCATCTTGCTTGTCTATTAGTACCTTAGGGGGAAAGAAAATGAAGATGGAGAGTGGGATGGCTCATTTTTGCTAATAAAAATACTAGACATAAAATGGTAACACGAACACTCGTGTTCCCAATTTGTGTATGTTGGTTTTTAGTAGATTTCAAAATATTTAATGATACTTTTTTCATAAAATACTTATTTTGTGGCATTTGGTGAGGTAAATTTTAGAGAGTTTGTTTCTGAATCTCATCATTCAGGGAAAAAAAAAGAAAATAAAGGAGGATGTTATAGTATGCTGGAGATCAAAGTACTAGTTGGCATACATGTATGTTCGAGTTAATCTTTTTAAAACGCCACAATTTTTAAAGCCAAACTCAGGATTTTTAACTTGAATACTTTATACAACTTGCTGTGCTAAGCAAGCATTTGTTCCACTGGCTCAACTGGTCCGTGAAGTAACATGAAGGAAACAAACGAGAATAGAAATGCATAAGCATGTTTTTAAATGCAGACTGTGCAAGGGAAGAGTGTCTCTTTTGTTTACCATTAGTGACACAAACAATGCAAGATCGAAGAATGTCTGGAGGCTGTCTCCAGTAATCAGCTATTCGGTAGCAGCTGATAAGATAACTCTCACTGAGAAACAAATGAATACCATGTCATGCACATATATTTGGCAATTAATGTCACAGGATTAGATTGCAAGCAGTAACTACTGATTTTGCTTTCTTCCTTTATTTCGAGACAGCAGTATCCAGAAGTGAGTAACGTACACCTCCATAGTATTGTGGCAACACAATAACAGGCTGATTGCTTATTTGGGTTGGCCATGTGAAGTGTCATTAAATACTGCTGAAAAGGTAACATTTCCTACCAACAATCTGGTGTTTTGAATTCTTAATGTATGAACTTCTGGAACCTCAGACTGTGCTGAAATTAACAGTTTTACATTTTCCAGCTGTACCTGACATTAGATTACTACCTCCTTACTAACAAATATGTAAAAAAATGTTATAAACTGGGTGAAATTGAGTGTTACTCATACTTTGATGCTTTATAAAGGGAAATGTCATGAAACACATATAGACTAAAGCAGCCCTTTTAACTTGTTAGTTTATATTGAATGTTGCATAGTGGGATTGTCATAGGAGTCTACTCATTCTATTATCCCACTTCGCACCATAAAATGCCAAATATTCCAGGTTGTGAGTCTCAAATAGGTAATTTTGTATTAACTAGCTTCTTAGTAAACATTTTAATGAGCTTTGTTTGCAATATATGGGTTCATCTATGAGCTCCTAATTCCTCAATATTGTGATTTCTTCCTTATTTTATCCACATCTGTTTCCATCTCTTTCGACACATAAATTAATTTAACTGTCCAAATAAAAGTTAATTCAAAGTCCATTTGTTGATGGTGATAAAGAAAAGCAAGTCCAAATTTTGAAAACTGTGTTATATTCAACAGAACAGAGAAAACAAAAATCACCAAATGCTCTTAGTGTGCAAGTAAACAGCTACTAGATTTATTAAGATCACAGAATCATAGAATTGCAGAATGGTACAGATTGGAAGGGACCTCTGGGGATCATCTAGCCCAAACCCCCTGCCAAAGCAGGGTCACCTAAAGCATGCTGCATAGGACCGTGTCCAGGTGGGTCTTGAATATCTCCAGAGCAGACAACTCCACAACCACTCTGGGCAGCCTGCTCCAGTGCTCTCTCACCCTCAGAGTGAAGAAGTTCTTCCTCATGTTCAGCTGGAACTTCCTGTGCCTCAGTTTGTGCCCGTTGCCCCTTGTCCTCTCGTCGGGCATCACTGACAATAGTCTGGCCCCATCCTCTTGACACCTGCCCTTGAGATATTTATAAGCCTTTGTAAGACGCCCTCTCAGTCTTCTCTTCCTCAGGCTAAACGAGCCCAGCTCCCTCAGCCTTTCCTCGTAGAAGAGATGCTCCAATCCCCTCATTATCCTCGTAACCCTCGGCTGGACTCTCTCCAGTAGTTCCTCATCTTTCTTGAATTGGGGAGCCCAGAACTGGACACAGTACTCCAGATGGGGCCTCACTAGGGCAGAGTAGAGGGGAAGGAGAACCTCCCTCGACCTGCTGAACACAATCTTCTTAATGTTCCCCAGGATCCCATTGGCCTTCTTGACAACCAAGGCACATTGCTGGCTCATGGTTAAATTGTCCACCAGGACTCCCGGGTCCCTCTCCACAGAGCTGCACTCCAGCAGGTCCACCCCAAGCCTGTACTGGTGCATGGAGTTATTCCTCCCCAGGTACAGCACCCTGCATTTGTTCTTGCTGAACTTCGTCAGGTTCCTCTCTGCCCAGCTCTCCAGCCTGTCCAGGTCTCGCGGAATGGCAGCACAGCCTTCCGGTGTGTCCACCACTCCTCCCAGTTTTGTATCACCAGCAAACTTGCTGAGGGTACACTCTGTCCTTTCGTTCAGGTCGTTGAAGAAAAGGTTGAACAAGACTGGGACGAGTACTAATCTCTGGGGAATACCACTAGTCACAGGCCTCCAACTAGACTCAGCACCACTGATGGCAACCCTCTGAGTTCTGCCATTGAGCCAGTTCTCAATCCACCTCACTGTCCAGTCTGTCCACTCATCTAGCCCACTCTTCATGAGCTTTCCTGTGAGGATGTTATGGGAGATAGCGTCAAAAGCCTTGCTGAAGTCAAGGTAGACAACATTCACTGGTCTCCCCTCATCTACCCAGCTGGTCATGCCCGCATAGAAGGCAATCAGATCGGTCAAGCATGATTACCCCTTGGTGAATCCAGGCTGACACTACTCCTGATAGCCGGCTTTTCCTCCACTTGCTTAGAGATGGCATCCAGAATGAGCTGTTCCATCACAAGACAATTTGTTTTACTTCATAAGGTCACGGCACAGGAAATAAACATTGCAGAGGAGAGAATCCTAGTTTTTTTTCTGATATCATGTGAACTGGCTGCTGAGCTGAAAGTCGAGATTTCCCAAAAGCCTTTTATAACATCTTTTAGCACAACTGAAAATTACACAGAAGCACTTCCTGCTGCTCCCTATGCCCCTTCTTATCTATTTCTGTTAGTTTCATTAAATCATCACATTGTAAAATAGTTCAGACTGGAAGGAATCTCAGGTGATCTCCAGTCCAGCCCACTACTCAAAACAGATTGCTCAGGGCTTTATTCATTCCGGTCTTGAAAACCATCAGGAATGGAGATAGCACAGCCTCACTGGTCAACCTGTACTACAGTCCAGTTATCTCCACATGGAAATTATGGGTTCATACAGCTTCGTTTCCACTTTTTTCTTTTTGTAAAGCTGTCCCGATCCGATATCAGGGAAAAATGTCCCGATTCGATATCAGGGAGGTTTCGATGCGACCCCAGGAGAAGAGATTAAGACGCAAAGAGAGTCAGATGCTGTGCAACCTTATAAACTTTATTTTGGTGAACCGGGAATCGGAGGTTGGGCAGGGATGGCAGTGGGGGGAGGAGACAAGAAAAAAAAAAAAGGAGTAAAGTCGGAAAAACCCCAGCGGGCCAGGAAAAGAAGTGCGGGGGGGGGAATCAGTTAACACCACCATGGATTCGACGATGTCCAGCGATGTCCAGTCGGCTCAGTCTCTGTGCTGGCGTGGAGGCCCCGGCAAGGGTGGAGCCCAGCAGCAAGGCGACAATGAGGAGAGCAAGAGAAAGAGGGCTCTGAGGAGCACGTGTTGCTCTTTTATAGGAGCATTTGCGCATGAGCAGAACATGTCGTGCCATGCCTGCTGCCTGCTTAGGCAAGTCCGCTCTTGCCAGTCCGCGTGCTACTCTGTGCACAAGAGCTTTTCTGCAGGTTGTTGTGGTGGTTTTTTCAGAGGCCAGGAAGAGATGACAATGGCAATGTCGAGAAAAAAACAGTTTGTAGCGGTCTTCTATAAAAGCCAAATGTTACATTTTCTGAAGGCCAAAGCCACTACAAGACAATGGTGAAATAAAATAATCCAAACTACCACTCCTTAGATGAATGGCAATGTGTAAAACCTCACACGTAATGTTCAAATGCTCTAAAAATTTTTTTACATTGTTCAACATATTCAAATATATTGACCTGAATCAAACAACCTAAAATTAAATATTTCTATGGTATTATAGAAATGTGGTTTCATGGCTGAAACGGAATGCAATATTTTGTTCAATTTTGGACAGTTTTGACAAAAATGTGTTCATTTCTGTAGCAGAATAAACAGCTTTTGAGCCTATTCCTTTGAACTGGGCATTTAGGAAAAATTCTTAGAAAGATTCTTAGTGACAAAACACTTCCTCTTCAAACCTAGTCACTGGCTTTGAAAATTTAAGTAGTTGAAAAATAAGGAGATAGTGCAGTAGTAAGTTGGATTATTGGAGTCTCATCTTATTAAAAAATTAGACAAAGATTGCTGTCTTCGATCTGCTTTTTTTTGCATGACTTTCATTTGAAATATTTCTAAGTTTCGTTAACTCTTTTCTGTGACATTAGGTTGCCTTTTAAGCTGAAGCATTACAAAAACAAAACACTACCTTCAAACAAAACCAAGAAAATAATCCTTCACCCTGAAATGAGCTTAATTTTAAGAAATATAATAATTTATTGATTACTGCATTTTTGAGGAGATATAATCAATGGATGTCATTTTCCAGAAAGGGTACAAGGCTTTTTTGTATACAATGTATTTAGTTACAATCTATTGAAAACCTTCTCAGGAAACCAGTATTTCAAGTATTGTGCAGCATATAATCATTATTTTAAAAAGGATTCATCATACTGCTTGGAAGAAAAATTCACACTGAACAGACAGTATTTAATGAGTAAATCAATAATGTTCATTTCGGGAAAAAATTAGGTATGGAATATAGCTAGGGAAGATAATAAAACAAGATCAAATACTAAATCTCAGAACTGATGACCCATTAGGGATAATGCAATTCACTGCAGTATCAAGCTGAAGTGTGTTAGGTAACTTACACCATAAAATATGCTGTGTAAATGCAAATTCAATCTAATTTGTCATATGATTAAAACTAAGAGACAAAGAAATTCTGCTACAGTGCAAAATAACAGTACTTCAGCAGAGCTATGCTGGGTAAGAAGAATAAGCATAAAAGGTTTGTGCTCATTATTAATAAACTGTTATGTAAATATATCCTATCGGTAAAGGAGAAACATACAAGTCAGGTCGCAGAAGTTCTGCTGTTTAAAGAAATGCTTGGTATGATTAAGCTTAGAAATACACTTCGTTGCAAACACCAGCTTTTCAGGTAAGTGCTTGTTTTTTTATCATCTGTGTTGCAGTAAACAGCCCTTAGAGAATTGTACTTTGGGAAAATGGGAGAAGGAAGTTTCGTTTCATACGGGATTCCTCCTGGACATCCTAACCTGCAAAAAGCCTGCCACCTCATTGAACAACAACAACAACAAAGAAGAGTAAGAGCAATGAAACTTGCTGAGTCCTTTAATCAAATCCCATTAAAATCATTGGGTAACAGTGGAAATTTTATATGGGCAGAAAGCTGTTTTTTTATTCTAGCTGTAAAGAAGACTTGTCCTTGCAGGAGACCTATCTGAAGCATAGCTCGACTGTGCAGGGTGTGACAGAGAGAACTGACTGTTAGACTTTCACATTTATTTCATGTGTCTTACATGCGCTTTTGTAAACAGCTTCAGTCTATACACAAGTAGGGAATAGTTTGAATCTCTTCTGAGTGCTTGGAAATTCATACAACTGTAACCTCCAAAAGTATATTGACATGTCTCATGAGAACATGATAAATGTTACCAGCATAATTCTTAAAAACAAAATGTTATATAAATCACACTGTGCGTGGTAGCAGTACCCTGCTGCTGCTGAAGCACAAGGGTTCAACTGATATATACTGGCAACTGTGTTATTTGAGCATTTTATACATTTATGAGGACCTTGTTTTCAGAGCATCTGCATTTTGCCTACTGCTGCACTAATATGTAGGTGTCCTAGCTAAGATCATTGACCCATTTATGGTTTTTCTATTTCCATTACTATTCCTAAGGCATTGTCCATAAATTTAAGATACACGCTGGATACCATCCTTCTGCAAACTTGAGTATCCTGATGCTTGTCTCTTCATGTCGAGTTCACCCAACTCCTTGACAGTGATAAACTTCTTGTCTCACTGCCCTGTGATCTGGGACAAGTCATACAACAGCTATTGTCGAAGGCTGCCTTACACTGCGGTTGCATTTTTAGAGTTGCGGGTTGAGATGATACACTAAAAAGGCAAAAGGGAGAGGAAAGTCATCACATTATGAAAGAAGGTGTAAGAAACATCTGTCTTCTGTTTCATACAAACTCCTTCGGTTGGACCTAGGGAAGGAAGGAAAGCCAACATGGTCCTGGCTTCCCATCTTATGGTTGGAAGTCAAATGCTGCCTGGGGATTTAAATTTTCAAGGGCTCAAGTCCTTGTTGTAGTATGCTTTTCTTTTAGAGAAGGCAAAACCATAAGTTATCTAGAGAAGTGTGAATATGTGTGGTGGGGCTGGTACGCCAATCCAAGCCACATTTGGGGAGGGCGAGGAAAGGAAGAATGCCTCAAACTCTTTGCTCATTTTCAATTAAAAGAGTAAACCTTGAACGTAAGACAAGAATAATCATTTTGTTGTCTGTTGCCTCTTATGAAATACAAAACCTGTGACAGGATCGAAAGACAGGTTGCAAAAGTCCTGGGGTAACTGAATCAGTTGTTGGGAAGCAAAATGTAGAGGACAAAACCATTTACAATTCTGTATGTATTACAGCTATATGCAAAATTTATAAACAAATATAATAACAAATATTTTTCTCTTATTCCTCAGAGATGCAACTTGTGTACTTTCTCCTATCATTAGGTGTCGCTCCAAGGTAATCTGGTTATTGCAGTTTTCTGTATAGTATTACATTTTCTACTTTTGCAATCCTCAAATGATGTTTCTGATATCATTTACACTTAAATATTTGTTTACTCAAAGAAGCTAGGAAAAAAATTGTGCTCTTTTTTAGCAGGATATGATACTATGCCAATAATTTTGATATGGAAAAGAAGTAGGAAAAGTATGGGTTTTGCATGACAATACAAAGTTCACACAATAAACAGCAAGTTTTCTTTAACTTTACAGGGTTGTCCTGGTAATTTTTCTAAGTACTAATTATTGTAATAATTCCTCACCTGCAGAAGTCATTAGGTGATAGACAACCTATAGTTATGTTGTACCATCATGACAGAGGAGCCTGAAAGGATTAATTACAACATATTATACAAGCAAGGGCATGTTTGTCTATTGTCGAAAACAGTATTCATATTTATAGTTGGCTCTTTTCCTTTTTACTTGTAATTTTATGACTTGTGTAAGTGTGTTCTCTGCAAAACACAAAGAAAAATCCTCTTTTAGTAAAATGGATTTTTAAGCCTTTTAACCTGTAAACTCCCTTTACTCTGACTACTGTTAGGAAACTATCTTTTTATATCCATTATTCAATTTCCCCTCTCTGATTTTGATTTATTGGAGTGACCAGCAGGGATTTAACACATATGTTTCAAACTTAGTCTTGCACTTATTCTTAGCAAATTACCAGCTAATTCTTTTTCCTGCCTCAGAATCATCACTTTTCTATTTAGTATGGTTTCCTTTTGGAAGCAAGCTCTAAATGATCACTTCATCTGTCTTCCCACCTTTAAAAGATTGACTCTGTTCCAGCACAATAGATGGTAAATTTCAAACAAGCTTAACAGAAGGACTGGGAAGTTCAAGAATTTTTTATTTAATGAATTTCAAAGACCTCATTTAGTCTGTTTCTCTGCTTTGAAACAAGGGCAAGTTCATCTTGAGTCACTGGATGATTTATTCCCACTTTTTCTCACATCTCTAGGTATTGCTCTGAAGACATACTTTTTTTGTAGGTATTTTATTATTAAACAGGCTTCCTACAGACACAAAGTTTGCATAATCATTCTGTGGTTTTGTGCTTCGCTTGCTAATACTTGCAAAACTCCATCTCGTGTCATCAATTGAGAAGTGAGCTGTCCTCGATGCACAGGCTCAGCTCTGCCTTTTTCTGTAATCTCAGTATATCCTTAAGGTTGCAAGGGTTGAAGAGGTCCTGGGAAAGCATTATCTGAAGGCAGCCAAGCCATGAATCTAGGTGAAAAGGAACACAGAATACGCATGGTAGGAATAAGGAATATGTATGCTCCTCCTTCTTGGAGGATTTTATGATGTACAACCACAAGAGGCCCCAGTCAGAAACAAAAGGATTTTTTGCTTATAAATTGCATTTATCTATTCTGAAAATTTTCAGTTCACAATGTTCATGTTGTTTTTATGAAATTTTAAAAGATCTAACTATCGATATCATACTGATAATGTGAAACTAAGGGCTGAATTCTCCAATTTAACTTCTTATAGCTGCTGTAAATATCAATGACATTCTTCGTGAGACAGAAAACTTAAGGACAGGAGGTTTTCACCAACTCTTAATGAATTCTTTGTAGAAGTCTGGAAACATTTTTCTCAAGCACCGGGTCCAGCTCACATGTCTCTTAGAAGCCTCTGCTGATGAAGGCGAGTCCTTACACATGGTAAGAGGACTCTTCATTCATTACATGTGGTAAGAGCTAGCAAATCAAACTGCTTAAGAACATTTTCACTTTCCTCTTTCTGTTCTTCTTGGTGTAACTTTTCTTCATTGATTAAAAATAGTATCAGTCCCATGAGGGTTTTGTTGGGGTTTTTTTATGTCTAAACTGCTATTCAGTTTTAACATCCATTTTTTTAAGACTGAAATTTCCTTAAAAGAAAGTGGAACATGAGAACAGTACCTGTCATTCATAGCTATCAGGTGTTTACATGTCTGTATGTGGATTAATATAAATGTATACTTAAACTTTAGTTTTTCTTTGACTTTGACGAAGTGAAAGACTTGAAAATTCTATTCAAATAAACAGCTTACTAAGCACTTTTCAACGTTTGCTCTACTTTGTTAAACTGTTTCCTCAGGTCATTACATCTTATCTTTTGTTTTTAAATTAACATCTTTCAGAGGCCTACTATGCTCAATCAACTCAGAAATTATGGAAGAGAATAATGGAATTCTCATTAGAGGACAAGACTCTGCATAGTCATTTAAGAGTAGCAAGTGATTATTTGAAATGAAATAAGAACACTAATAATTTGGGATAAACCCTGATTACCGTTTAGTTGTATTTGGTCTTAAAAGGACTTTAAGCAAAAGAAGTTGATACTTATGCATGGTGCTAATACAAGAAATTCCTACTTGTCTGATGAATGTCAAGAGCTCTTTCCTCCATTTCATATGCGTTTTTTGTCAGCGCTCATGGGTCTGTATGTAGAAGTAGGAGGATAAGATCCACTGGGAAGGTTTGGAAGCAGTTAGTGCCTTCAGCTTCAGCTTGAGACATTCCAAAGAAACCTGATTTCCAAAAAATGCTGATTCTGACATGTCTTCCTCCTTGAACTACCTCAGACTGATTTATCCAAAGCAGGTTTGTTCATAATCAGTAGTCGTTCTTGAAATCTTATCCATTACATCTGGTACTAGAGATGAAATCTTTATACAAGCTGAAAAATTGACTTGTCAATAGGACTTTGTCATTTCCTTGTTTCAGAGTACAATGGACATACAAGCAAAAGAAAAAAACAGTAAAATGTTTTCTGTGTTTGAAAAAGCTGTTAAAATTGACATGTTCATGGGAAAGGTTTTCATCTCTGTCAACTAATATTTCAGCAAAAATTATTTCATCATTGAAATTTCTGAAAGTTTCTATTTTCACTACAAAATGCATAAAGATGAAATAAATGGCGAAATGGCCATTCTGAAATATCTTCTCTGCATTCCCCTTATGCTGGCCTTAACCTGGAAATTAGAATATTATTTTAGGAAGGTCAACAATTTTATTAATTTTCTGCCTTGCATTTTTTGCAATACTAGGCATAAAATCATATACCATTTTAGCTTTGCAGTGGTAGAAAAATATGCTCAGGCTCATAATCTGCATTTTTATTTGCACAGATAAAATCTTAATGATATAATCAGCATTGAGCTGCCTGTTAGGAGTCGGAGATTTCATATACCTCTTCTCATTCTTGTAGTGACAGTCCAACCAATAAACTACTGAGATCAGTGATAAGGAAGAGTCATAAAATTATTAGTTGAATATAAGCATGTTGCTCAAAGTCACATATACACAGAGACCACAATCTTTAATAAATAAAAGAGTGTATTAGGGTTTAGCAGCTACACATACAGCCTTCTGCTTTTTATGTCTTCACCTGACTTGATATGTAGCTGTTACATCATGGCTGCTTAATGTCTCAAATAAAGAGGTATTGACCTCTTGTACTGCAGATAGGGCAAAATCATTAAAAAAAACCCCACATAAATGCAGTTGGAACTAATTATTACTTTTACAGACCTGCTCAACTGATGAATGAAATGCCTTGTAGTCCACCACATCTCTACAACATGATTCCTTCATGTCAAGAAAGAAAGAAATAGTAGGAATGCAACAATGTGCTGTTTCTTCCACGCTTTGTCTCTTCTGGATAAAGCAAGCCTTTTATTTTCCATTGTTCTTAAACCAGAATTTCTAATAAATATGAGGACAATTTCCAACTATCTATCCCACTGAGATTTTTGAGCTTCAGTCACATTATTAGTACAATTGGGCCCACAGATCTTCAATAAAGATTAATTTTCTGATAAAACTATATATTTTTACCAACATTCTGAAATAATTTTTTATTCTTTGTGTAACAACTTTGAAAAATAACGAACTAATTTATTATGGTTCATATTCTATCAGAGTCCTATTGTAATTGGACATTAAATAATGTACTATTAAAATAATATTTTTTTACAGATTCATAGGCCCACTGTGGAAAAGTGTCTCTTAATTCATAAAATGCTTTTATCGGTGATAAAATAAGTTAAATAATCTGATTTTTCTATTTTCTGATTGCTTCCAGAAATTAATTTTAAACTGTGTCATAAGTAAATGAAATATTTATAGCTTCTTGCTGGGAGTATATCTCCCCAGGGTGAATATGTATGAGGATGTGGGAGGAGAAGATGAGCAGATTAATATAAAGACTTTCCAATAATCTAAAAACAAATGAATTCAAGCACTCTTTTCATTTTTTTCCATTCTGTGCCTGTGGCAAGATTATTCAAAGCTATGAATGCAGACATGTGGTTTACAGTACGTTGAGTAATGTGAAATGGCAGATGGGGCAGCTGCTCTACAGAGGCAGGTCAGGGAGGTAGGACGGTGTGAAGAGGAGCTGTGGATAAAGGTGAGGGAGGCGCTTGGATCACTGCTTGGGTTCTTTTTCAAGCAGAGGAGGATCTGAAATGAAAGCATGCAAAAGAAATATACTCAAAATTTACTCTCATTTCTAAGTTCTGTCACTTCCCTCATTGTTATTTTAGGTAATTGCTTAAAAAAACCAACAACTCTCCCTGCCTCAGTTTCTTCCACTGTAAAATGGTGCAAATGTATGCCTCCATTATTAATTCACCCATGTCAGTAGAGTAGATTGCTGCTGAGAGTTGATTGTGATATACAAGATGATACGAGGTATAATTCTGGATGTAATTATCTAATGATAACACAATACAATTTTAAGAATGATCTCTTTTCCTTTATCTCTTGCATACTGTAAATTTAATGTCTTACTGATTTTTTTAGTAGTATATGAGTGAGAGATCCTTCATAAATCATAACTGTTTTCTGAATAACACCGCCAGTCTTCACCCTGCTCCTTGACAGGAACAAATGATTTTTCTACTTATTTTCTTTTCCCATAACTCCACATAGGCTATCATAGTTATAAGATCAGATACAAAAGTATGCTTACTTATTATATCACTACTTGGGGGGGAGGAGGGATTTGTATCATGTACTTCTAAGTACTGTTAGAGTAGAAGGAGAAAATACTGGTCAGTATGTGCTAGTACAGGCAAGTCAGGGTAAGCCATTCACTACTTTCTTTGGATTTGCTGTGTATCTAAAAGCAGAACATCCTTAACTTCCCAATTTGACTCTGATCAACACTTAATGATAAAGACACTTATTAAGTGAGTCTTAAGGCCAGGCTTTGAACTGTAAAAGGAGAAACAAAGTGTTTCAAGCACAAAAGTCCCTAATATGAATGTACACTTGACAGTTTCTGTTTAGCTTCCCTTACAGAGAAGTTTCCGAAATGCTTTCTGGGTGTCATAACTAAGGGTGTGAGTTTGCAACAGCACTGTCTGAGAGATGTGCTTCACTCTGGATCACCTTGATCCCTCCCTAGTTTCTTCTCCGTAATGTGGCAATTTACAAAATGGAAGATTTAAATGTTACAGCGATCTATCTCTCATGGCTCCCAGGTTCACTTTTTAGGGGTGGATTAAGGAAGCTAAACTGAGGTGTATCCAGGCTTCACAGACTATTTTAAGCATATATTTTACTGCACCCTGTCCCATAAACCAGCTGCTGCAAGGGACATGCATCTTTCATTGCCGCCGTGCAGGCTGCCTGTCATCCTGTGGTAGATGACTTTCTTCCAGCAGCTTTGTGCGGGAGCATTTAGGTGCCTAAGAGCTGTTTCATGATGTAAAAAAGTCTAATCAAAAAGAAAATATTTTTTACTTTCTTCTTAAAGCTATACGTAATCATTTTATTTATTCAGCAGCTAGAGTCTGCATTCAAGCATCAGGTCAACATTTGACTGTAATTTATTTGTTTTATTATTTAAACTACTGCATTTGCTTTAACCCAAATAGTTGGCTGTGTACTTTTCAGAGCTGTGCAAACATTGTTGTATCTCTGAGACTTTCAAGGTTCACTAGGTTGACAACATCCATAACATGACATTTACAGACTTGATAAGCATAATTCTTTTAGAAGCAGTCACTAAGAAAGCGCTCTTTAAATACCAGTTTGTTGAACAGGACAGCAACAAGTCTGAGATTCAAGGAACATAAAAAAAAAAGCAAAAGTAATTTCCACCAAGTAACCAATAATAATTTGCCTTTTTAAAAACTTCTGTAAAAAATAACTTGCAGTGTGACTGCTGTTTAGATCCACTTCTAGAAACCAGCAAGTGCCATATTCCATTCCTAGTGAATTCACAGTCACGGATCCCTGCATATCACAGATCCACAAAACCTTTTTTTTTTATTTATCTTAGCGGTGATGTAAGGTTCAAACACAACTCATCTGAGAATCTGCATCAATGTTGGTCTTCTGTAGTGACTTCATGATGAGAAAAAGTCTGGCCACCCCTCAGTGAGTAGAGATTCACTATATTTGGTGCAACCTGCCAATAAGAAATATCATAAGGCACTATGACAGGCACTTCTTATGAATCAGGGATGTTATCACTGGTGTTCCATACTGTACTGCAGTAGCGTAGAAGTATCATACAAATACTTACAAGCAAATGGCCTTTCTCAAGTCAACTTTTTTCCTTGTCCTTATTTCCTTTTCTGTTCTCCTTCAAGTCTTGCAATATTTTGTCTCCTTGCTTCTTGTCCACTCTAACCAAGTGTTTTCCTGTATAGATTATTCTGTCTAGTGTTGTCCTTTCACATGTCCTCCTCTCCCCTACACACATTTCTTACATTTCTTAATCTTCATTGTTTCTTCTCTCCAGTCCTAGCCCCGCAAATTTCTGGCACTTTAACTTGTCTTTATAACCTGGGACATCATTGAGGAAAGTCAGGTGGGAACTATTATCATGGTTGTCTGTCTATTACTAAGCTGATTATCAGAAGGCTGTATCTAGTTCTTATACATACATGCAAAAAATAGCAATGAGAAATCGGAAAACCAAACCATTAATAGGTTCCCTATCCCTACCCTATCACAGAGAGAATTTATTTTATAAAAAGGAAAATTAAGATATTATTTCATTGGTTTTCTGGTAGCATAGTGGAAGACTTCAAGTGTAAATGTATTTTTATTACAGCAGATGTTCAGTGAATGGAAATGGAAATCTGGAGCCAGAGCACCCATTTTAGTGGTGAGAGCTGTTAGCTGTTCAGTAAGTTAAATTTGGTAATCTCTCACTAATACATCAAGTTGATATAAATTATATTTCTCTTACTCTGGTGATCACTCATTGATGAAAGAGTGAAGGGCAAACTGTCACAGGGATTTTGTAAGGAGACTTTTTAATATGACGGAAAGTCCTTTACTTACCAAGTGACTATACTTGAATTCCCTTTTCACATCATTTACAGTGACTTGCAACAGAAATAATGAATCCTTCTGTTATTGTAATAAAAAAATAAATATGTAGTTTAAAATAAAAATTCTTCATCTACAATTGAAGCACCCCACCAGAGTCCAAATTTTTGTACCAGTTACACAACAGCTTTGGAACAGCTCTAATGGGGAAAAGGGCTTTACTTTTGAGTAACAGACAGTGAAATCTTCACTAACTGATCAAATCTTTCTTGACCTTAAATTAAAAGTAAGACCAGTTAGTTAAGTATTTTATTAGTGACTTTTGAGTCAATTTTCAAAAAATTACTATCTAAGAAGAAAACCCGAAACATATAAAGCTAGAATTGATATATTTACATCTTGAAAGTTAATTCTGCACATAACACAAATTAAAAACTGTGGATCAAGCTTGCCAGACTGCCATTCACAGACAGTTTTCTTCAGCTAACTTGTGACTGAGAACGTAGACTTGAGACAGTGAACTCGAGTACATCTGTGTTAATCCACACTAACAGAAAAGGTGCTTATGTACATTCTATTAGTCCAATCAACAAATTCCTTAAGCAAATACTTAATTTTAAGCATGGCTATAACTTTTATTGATTTTATAGGGATTTAGGCATATAATTAAACCTAAGAATGTGCTTAATTAACTTGAAAATGTCCGTATCTTTTTATGCTTCTCTTTGCTAAGGTCAACACATGTTGCCTCTAATTTTTCTGCTTACTTTAATTTAGAATACTGATAGCTCTCTCTAATCTAGCAACACTGTTCATCATGATAAATGCATATTTTAAAAATTTAGAATCCTAATTTTATTTAAAGCTATTAGAAAGTAGAAAATTTCTAGCAAGTTTCTTGAGTTTTTTACTTAAAAGAGACCACAGAAATAAGAAAATTAAATTATTTTTACTCACTTATTTTGTTTTGCGAGAGGTTTTTCTAGAGATAGTCACAAGATTCATTTACTGTTCAAAACAAAACAAAAATTTACATATTCCAAAAAAAAGGAAAACTTGGCAATAGAATTACGAGCTTGATATCTGATGATGACTGTGAATTTTCTCACACGAGCTTTCAGTGGCAGAGAATTCCATGAATTTAATATGTCAGTAACATTTCCTCTTCTTATAATTGGCTCCAGAGAGCTTCCAGTCCAGGTTATATAGCAGCAGTGCTGACTGGATACCACTTTTCACCTACCCATGCAATGGAGGGCATCATGTACTCTTTGGTAACAAAGGCAAACTGCATAACCTGCCACGATTTCCTGTGTGAATTGATGCCTAATCAAATTGTCTCGATGTATAACAGAATCACACAGAATCACAGAATGGTAGGGGTTGGAAGGGACCTCTGTGGGTCATCTAGTCCAACCCCCTGCCGAAGCAGGGTCACCTACAGTAGGCTGCACAGGACCTTGTCCAGG
>Ga0065711_1040011_pt1 | contig 17310 bp, 7 predicted proteins | sample Hoacrofraction12_FD_59098 | JGI IMG/M metagenome (GOLD analysis project Ga0065711, IMG submission 59098) | Hoatzin crop microbial communities from Cojedes, Venezuela - Epithelial fraction 12 v2 (version 2) | ecosystem: Host-associated > Birds > Digestive system > Esophagus > Crop | place... | reverse complement strand
CCCCCCCCTTCAGTATTGGGAATAACGTCAGCCAATACTGAAGAAAAGAAAAACTTGTGTCTAATTTCAGACAAGCAGAAAGACAAGCGTTAGAACACCCGCTACTTGATCCTGTACATAGCAGAACAACACTCAGGGCTGTACCGTGATGATCAGTTCACATCCAGACCAAGATGTGCTAGGGAACGAAAGAGAAGGTCTTCTTCCCCACCCATATCAGGCCATTAAACTACTCCCCCTTCTCCAACCACCCCAGACAAGTCAGATGAACAAAGCTCATCACAATTACCATGTCACTAGTACCACTGAAACCTGTACCGAGATCAACTCAGCAACAGTCAAACCACAACCCAGTTTTCACCTTTCTCCCTCCCAGTTTTCTCCACCTTCACCCTGAAGTGCCTAAGCATCCGGGCAGGAACCAAAAAACCAAACAAAAAACCCAACTCCGTGTCAAATAGTCTCAAGCCTTCCTGACCACTACAGGTGATTCCTAGAAGTCAGAAAACAAGGTCCTGTGTGACTTAAGATCATTTGCCAGCTAAGCAGCTACAGTAGGTAGCAGTTCTATGACTGCACAAACAGGTATGAAGGAGGACTGCGCTGTACAAACACACTGTTGGTTTACAATGATGCAAGCTTCTTAAAGGCATCAATTCTCCCACTGCACTGCTGTTTTTGCAAACCTTCAGAAAGCAGGCTTCCAAATGCGTTTCCTGGAGCAACTAATTTCTTCTGAATGCTTAACACAAAGCAGTAACAACTGAAATATTCGTTACATGACTATTATAACTTGTTTAATTAAACCAGTCAGGCACTCCGTATTGGTTCTCTGTTACTGGTAGCAGAGAGAACAGTATTACTAACAGGCAACACACAACCACCAAACAAAAGAACCTAGACCTAGTCACACATGCTTCAGCAAGAAGTTCTCATTTTAACAGAGTTTGACAGCAGCAGCTATACAAACACAGGTTAAAACATTTACTTTACCACACCAGAGATGCAAATTAAATTTCACACAAGTTTCTTTACCTGAAGAGTTCTCAGGGAAAGTACAATTTCCTGGAAGTCTTAAGTACAGACAAGTCCTTTAGAAAGGCAAATATTAAAGCTTTAATATCACACAAGAAACTACGAAAAGGCACAGTTTTGTCTATTTCTGTATGAAGTACCGCACAATGCTTTGAACATCCGCAGCCGTTCCAAGCAAGCATTCAGATCACAATAAAAGGCCCGTTGTCCTTCCTTGTTTGCTGGTGACCTGTATGCTCTTTCTAGCTATACTTCTGTTACTATCATATGACTTGACAGGGACCCACAATACTGCATTGATCAGGCTTCAAGCGAGCCATAATACACAGTTTTCAGTTATCTTCGAAAAAAAAAAGTCAGCGTGCTGTGCAATACCATAGGATGAAATCAAAAGTGGAAATTAAAATTTAAAAATACTGTCGTCAGAGACAGAACTCACATCATCATACAACTGTTTATCAAAATAGTTATCTTTCGATAGTCTTAAGTCACTAATGGTACTGAATCTTGTGCAAAAAGTTTGCCGTGAGAAATGTGAATATTTTTACTGATCAGGCCATTGCATTTTTTTTATTTCAGAGCTATTTAAAAGTTAATCTTATGATAAAGATCAAGGAAATTTATGCCATGCAACTTGCTGTTGAGTTATGCTGTGGAATGATCACTCAGCATTTACATCTTTGGTATCCTGATTACTCCTCATTAATCACATCTTTTAAGTGCACTATCTGAATTTGACAGCACTTGAGATACTGGAAGATTAACTGTAACAAAAAAAAAGTGGAAATGTAGAAAAATCAGATTGGCAACTTTATTTACCAGTACTTCAACACCAGCTTCAGTTCTGTGTTGTCTCGCCTGACAGCTGCCTAGGCAGGACACCTGAACACATTAGCACAGTTACTCACAGCATGTGCTGACTCTTGCCCAGCCATTACTGGCAGGACATGAGGAAAAGGGTGCAAAAACGCAGTAAACGGCACATCTGCACAAAACCAAGCTTTAAGCAACCAGTCGCTCTACTAAACACGAAGTTTTCTTCTTGATTTTCTAATACAAACTTACTACTTGAGGAAAAAACCCAAGTAAGTAATTTTCAAAAGCAGCAAAAAATCAGAACAATATATGCTTTGAGAAATTTGAATTTGATATCCCGAAGAGCATGTATTTCAAAACACATCTCTAACTACTCCATACATAGATTTGAAAAGTTGATTCAGCAAATGCTACTGCCCAAGTTTCATGATACGTCTTAAGTTCCATTTTAACTCCTTCCTTTGCTCTTACAGGTAATACATGAAGAAGCATCCCAACTCACCACGAAGTTACACAACATTACTATTAAGGTACCTGGCCTAAAAATTCTATGGCTTTCTGAAATCCTTCTACATCACACCATCTTCCTGGGGATACTCTGGCTCAGTCATTTAACATTAATATTGTTCTTTTTGCAACACCAGCACAAATAAGCCTCTACTCAAAAGCTTTGTTCATTCACCAAAAGCCTTGCTGTACTCCTCCTTTTGATAACCAAAGTTCTGTCAAACAAAATGCTCTGCTTAGAGGAGAAGAGCATGGCAAGCTGGAGCCAAGAGTAAACATTCAAGTTATGTGGAAGCCCCTAGAAACAGTGGAACATATCCAACAATCCATAATCATTGTCCACTGTCCCTGAAAAGCATAATTAGTCCATGTCCCACTGGTGCAGCAAGAAAAAAAAAAAACACAGCACTGAAGTCAGAATGATTAAGTGTATGCAGCATTTGAATGTCTACTTTTGTTGAAGGGTTGACAGAAGCAAGACTTTGAAGTCTTTGAAGCCTGCCTCAACTACACAGTGGGAGCTGCAAAGTAACAAGACAAAGCAAAATTTGATCTTGTCAGGTAACAACAGTAGAAAACAGGATTCAGCTGTTATCTTTGCAAAATTTAAGAGTTCATGGAGAATCCTTTTACTGCTGGTTTGGGAAGAACAGTACCCGTCCTCTGCCAACAAGCTCAAATCCTGCAAGGGATGTCATTAGACATTTGGCCACTAGAAACTGCAAAGTTCAGAATTGTATCAGTAAGTACAGCATGAACAAAAGAGGGAAAGGGAATCACAACCAGCTTCAACCTACTCACCCTGACCTAAATAAAAACCCAGGAGGTAGCAAGGCAGAAACTGAGAGTTGCCATAACTTAAATATATCTCTGAAAAGAGAAATTAGGCCAAGTGCATATTCTATGTAATTACAAAGTCTTTACCTACCTTTCTCTTCGTACCATTGCTTTCCCCAAATCTGCACTCAACAGCTATTCTGTCTGAGATAAACTGTTTTTTCCTAGAACAACTGTATTTACCTATCTTATTTTCTAAACACTATTTACGATTGTAGTCCTACAGTTTGAGTAATCACCCTTGTTTTTAGCTGTAGCACAAAGGAACAAAGAACCTGTCCCACTCATTGCACATGTGGTACTCCACAAAACAAAGCTGACCAGAAAGGCTCCTGGTTTAAAACCCAGCCTCGTAGTAACATTCATGCTTTCAGGAGTTCCAGCGAGGGCTCAAAGGTTAAGGGGAACATAAACATACCTGCTTTCCACAAATGGTTGGCTTTTGGTTTTGCTGTTAAGTTTGTTGTCATGTTTTAGGGGGGTTTGTGTGTGTTTTTACAGAGCTGAGGAGGTGCAGAGAGATAGGCACATAAAAAAATGCTAATAAAGAAAAAATCAAATTTGGTATCCATCAAATTTTCTAGAAAGTTGAGACAATCTGAGATTCCAGTTATTTCTATTCCAGTAGTACATATTTCAACTACCAAACACTTTACCACGTCATAACTATTTCACTGATACAGATCTCCAGTGTGTGTGGGAAGGTGAATATGGGACAGACAAAGGCCTTCTGCTTACACAACACATTGAGCCACCACACTTCAGAAACTCCTGTTAGCACAGCTGTGCTACTTAGGAACAGTAAAAATTCAGTTAGGCCAGCAAAAACAAGTTTTTGCTCATGAAGCCACCTTCTCTCGTATGCAGTGAAGGCAGCACAGCAAGGAAAAGCTGTAACAGAACACGTACTTCTGCTGGTAGAAGTTGCACTTCAACTAGAAAAAGCACACTAGTAGACCTACAGCAATAGCACACTTCTTGTTTACACCCAGACATACCATTTCATAGGAAGATTACACAAGACATTCTAGTTTAAAAAGCTCTAATGAGATCTTACCTTCCAGGAGTCTGGTAAATGCCAAATTAGATGTTTTTCTCCTCCCCCTCCCCCCCAATAAAATATCCTCAGTTATGCACTAAATGTAATGCTGACAGTGCAAAGAACTACAGATTACCACACAACAAAACTATGTTCCGAAACATAACACTCGCCACAGGAAGAAAGATTTGGACACATTTCCCTTATGTAAGCAAGTTATAGCTTTGTTTAGTAATTCAGCACTTCTGATGTCAATATTATTCATTAATCTCTGTAGGGTAAAAGAATTTTACACTGCCAGTATACTAATTTCAAAGCCAGTTTGGGTCCAGAAGCTATAGCTGCTTTCACAAGCAGAGTCCAAGCTAGTAGATCCTGCTAACGAAGACACTGCTCTATACACAACAGCTCACATACCTCTATCGTATTAGTAGAACCAGGGATGTACTACAAGGACACCTGACTGCACAGCTCGTGCTGTCAGGACTCATCAGCTCCAGCTTACTACTGCTCTTTCCACTCCAGGGTTTCTAGGTCACATTCCGTAGCAAAGAACATTCTAGGAAAGCGTTTTGGTCAGGCCAAACACCAGCTCCCAGCCAGCCCCATACTGCTACCAGTTCTGCAACTGTAGGTTCTCCTGGAATCTAGAGTGCGGGAAAAGAGCAGGAAGACTGGTGCAAAAACAAAATTAAGCACCAATAAACTAATCCCAAGCAGCTGAGCATACCTGCATAGTGTTCCACTCATTAGCTCAGGTAAACATGATCTTTGCCCAAGATGAACACAGATTTTCCAAATACACGATCATCCAAATCATGTTCTTCCACCATACGCACAGTAGATCAGGCTATTAGGAAAGGCTATAAAACATACGGCACTTCTCAGAAGTGTAGTATAAAAATTAACTATGTGACTGGTTTGTCTCATGATACTATTTTTCAGCTTCAGGGGAAAGCTTCTGAACAAATATTCACAGCTATAATGGTAACACGAGATGAGTACCACCTCCACTTTCTGCAGCGAGTTCACTTTCTACTATCATTGCACTACTGAATCAGAGGCCTAATCAACGTTAGCATCATTTGATCATGAGTATTCAAAAAGAACCATCTCCACACCACTCTCCTCATTAATCCTAACATGAAAATACAGTGTGAAAATACCTCACACTGCTTTTCATTAAGAGAACGAGGAGGGGGAAAATCCTACCCAGTGAGTCAGAATTGTTTTTATCCTCCCAAAGGGCCTCAGAAGGCACTTGAGAAATATCAGCTTGAAGACGTCTCCGTTCTTGCTGCAAAAGTGAGCTAACCCTAACCTTAGCAGCCCAGAGTCTGGGCATCTGTTTATACCTGCAGATGAGTAAGCAACACCAAAATATAGATGTCTAATACAGTAAAAATATTTAAATCTGTATTTGAAGCAGTAAACACTCATCCAAAAAAGAATTCAAGTTACCTGTGACAGAAAGACACTCCTGAGGGGTGTATATACAGGGAAGGAGATGGTGTCTCACACTGAAGAGAAGCTGCTCTGAATAACCTCTTCCCAAAACAGCTATTTTGGGGAAGCCTTTTAGTAACCGAATGTTCTACCCACGTGTGCTACAAAGATGGCAATTTGTGACAACTGGGGAAAAGTTTCTATTTCAGAGATTAGGAAATGGATTTTTTTTTTAAGAGAACCACCACCTCATACAATACATTGCCCTTATAAATATTCTTTGAAGGAGAGTGGAAAATTAATTTCTCTAAGAACAACTCACCACCTTAATAACTACCTTATCTCAGAGATGCTTTCTTGCTGTTTTCCTTTATATTCAGAACAAGTTCCCTATTGTACAACATGATCTACTCACCTGGAATCAAGAAAGTTTACCACAGAGGCCTTGGCCATGTTGGAGAAAGACTGGGAGGACAAAGTGGGCAGGAAAGTATTTTACAAGCTACAGAAAAGTGGAGGTTAAACATACTATATCGCAAAAAGTTGAGGGTTGGTTTTTTTTTTTTACATATAGCTGCAGAACTAAAACAACTAAATGTTACAGTATCTAAACTGTGCTTTGTTTCACATATCCACATTCTAAAATAGTTGGACAGTTCCATGTTTGAACAAGTTCACCCTAGAAAACTTCATTTCTTACTAAATACACAAGAGCCACCTACGCTGAAGAGCAAGCTAAGCAAAGAAGGTTTTTTGTGAGGTCAGATGAACTTCATCTGCCCAACGCTATCTTATCTGCAGGCGCGTATTCCAAAGTCCAATAGCAACAAGAGAAAGCAAAATGCTTATTTAACTACTGCAACATACAGCATGACAAAGTGAAAACTTGCTTAAGTTTTAAACTTCTAACAGTGTCTAAAGCAATATCACTTCTGTTCAGTATTTGAGCATCTGTTAAATCTACTATCTGCGATTACAAATATCTATTCGGTGTTACTTCAGAATTAAGGCAATGCACTGCTATCCAACAACTCAAAATTAAACTCAGGACATCTTCATTCATGAACTCACTCATTTAAACTATTGCAATACTTTAATTAGAGGCGTACGTACTACAAAGACCCCTGCTTTTGAAACATAGTATGGCATTGCAAATAAGTTATGTATCAACTAAATCATTACGATTGGCAGACTAGTCAGGTCTATAATGAAAAGGACAACTACACTAATCAACCGAGTAGGGATCACTTAAGGTTTCTGATCAGTGAAAAATGAAACTGGTAGCATTCTCTAGTTGTTGCAGACTCAGTGAAAAGCTGAAATTAAAACAGATGCAGGGAGGGAGGGAGAGGGACACAGATACACACGCACACACATGTCCTCCTTCACACCTGTGAAGCTTCAAGCAAAGCTGGAGTTTACAACCTAATCTCATGGAAAGAGATTCCAACATACTTTATCTGAACCTGCAGAAGAGTCTTTATTATTCTCCCTGTGCAAGAAGTCAGCAATATGCTACACATATATATGTATAAATATATACGCAATGTTATACAGCTTTTAACATGCCAAAACAATTTTAAAAAAACTAGCCAAAGCCATTAAGAGTATTTTATAATTTCTGGAAGAGTTTAGACCTTATTTCCAGCTCTGTCTAGAGGAATCATCCACTAACAGTCATTTCAACAAATAACACATTTACCAGGAGAGACAAAGAAACTGCTACTCCTATTTTCATTCTTCAACCTGACAGTTATGAATGGGCCAAGTTTAAGAAAGGTAAATCTCATCATTAGCTAAAAAGCTGATACTTATCCCCACGAAGCTTCACAAGAACATGTTGACAAGACGCTCTGTAGCCTACAATCAATAGTTCTACTAAAAGAGAATACAGATCCAATCACAGTGAAATAGAACTTTCTTTAATTCAGAACAGAAGCAAAAGCCGCCTCTAAAATCCTCAATGCTATAGTATGGTATTAAAATACAAACTTCATCCTCAAACTGAGGATAGCAATAGCTACGTCTAGGGTTTACATGCTCCATGTGTTCCATGGGGCCAATGCAACATCGACCTCAGATTTAGTTCTCACTCATTAAAAAGAACAAATATACAGTGCACCAGAACTTCTTGTCTTCAAGGCTGCCCCAAGCCACTCGAAACATACAGACACTTACTAGGTAACAATTCTCAGAGGAAAAAAATTCTCCCTTTCCTTCCTCTCTTCAAGAATCTTCAACACTGCTACACTTTCATTAAAGAAAGAGGCTATTGAAACTACTAGAAGACTTTCTGACACCTGCTCTACAGAACAACAGCTACAAGCAACAGATTTATTTTTGTCACGGTATGCTCTTTCAGGAAACACTGCTGCAGCTAGTCTCAAGGTCTGGCTTGCAGCAAAAAAGACAGACGCATATTGCCTTACGCAAAAGCAAGTCCAATTCAGAAACACTGATCATGTGAATCTAGATTGCCTGGGTTGAGTAATAACACATCACATTTTGATGATCAGCTTCCTAAGTGAAACAAGCTCTTTGGAAGCACCACTTCAAATGACGTTGGCTTCAAAAGACTTCTACTTACTTTTTGCTACAAAAAAATGATATCAAGGTTTCATTAAGTAATGTTTTAAAGTTTAATATTAAAGTGTCAAAAACACTTGATATTCTCCAAATACTTACTTCATTTCCATGTTTCTGCAGAAATTCTATTTCCTGTTGTGTGAAAGTAGTCATTGAAATGGACTTCACTCTGTGGGGTGGATTCAGGCCCCGTCTAAAAGAAGAAGCAAGCAATATTTAGTCAGTATTCAGGAAATCTGTCATAATACAATCACTTGTAAGATTACAACCAGAAGTCAGTCAGTTTTAAACTTAGGAGCTGTCTCTGTAAAACGCACTCGTTTTGATACTGCCATACAACTTAAGGCTGTGCAAGTTCATCTCAGAATAACATTCAATATGTGAAGTTAAATAATTTAGCTTTAGGGGAGACAAACGTTTGTAACTGCACATGCAAACTCACTCTAACCCTTTCTATGCAAATTTATGAAAACTTAAGACTTTTTTTAAAATCCTAAACTGCTTCCCCGAACTTGTTCACCCTTGCCTCTACCCTTCATCTCTCAACCTTGGGCTCCTCTGTCATAGTTTTCTTTCCCTCCAACTCCTCCCTCACTTCAATCTACAACTACAACTTCTACCCAACCACTAGATTTGTTCAAGCTGAACTCCCTAGCTCAGATTCTTTTTCTCTCGCTCTGTTTCCTGTTTCCTCCCAGCATCTTTTTCTAGTCTACTTTTTGCCCCTCCATCCACAGGTCTGTCTTTTTCCTCCTCCTGAACACTACACAACTAAGTGCAACAAAAGCAAAAAGACAACATTTTTATTGTGCTCTCAAATGAGATACCATTACTAATGCAATAGGTCAAAACTTCAGCAGCTCTGCCTTAAGCAAAGACTGGCACCACTCTCACACCCATGCCACAGACCGCTGCAGCAGAGCTAACAAACTTGAGTCACTTCAGCCATCAAAGCCTGACATTGTCAAACCCAGTTCAGTCAAAACCTGCAAGCACACAGAACAGTGCCAGTGTAAGAAAAAGCTTGCTTTCTTTTCAAGCTTTCTTTAAATACATACTAACTACTGCTTCTGCCCACAAACACAATCAAAAACAAGCCGTGTTTTGTTCAATGGAAACAAGAACATTGCATCCCACATATGCCAAACAGTGGAGACACTAACTCAGGCAACACAATGGGGTTAGTTTCACACCCAAGTTAATCAGGCCTGGATTTTTGCAATAACATCTTAAAATAAAAGAATATACATTAACTATGAGATATCAAAGAATACAAAATTCTCTGGTTATGTATGAGAAGAAAGTTTCCAGAAAGGAAGCTGGGGGAAACTTTCCAGGGATGTAATACAGGGCTAACAAGTCAATTCATAAGGGTTAGTTTTACTGCTTATATTTGTTACTTCACATTAATTATAAATTTGGTTCAGATTGCTTTTAGGAATAAAAAAACCAAGACAACAAATCACTGACATTCAGTTGAAGATGACTACTAGTTTTTTTTGAACTCCATGATTATTACAAGAACATTAACTATATATTAAATTGTTATCCACCAAAATAGTGTACTGCTAAAATACGATGTTCCAAATATTAACACTTTATACTCCACTTCTAAAGAAATTTTTTAGCACTTTGAGTTTCTAATTATAATGGAAAGAAAAAAATTGTTGTGCATTTAGCTTGCTAATTCACCTTGACACCTCATTTCACACTGTACCTGTAAAAAGACAGCTCTGATCCTGTGTGAAAAATATTTCCACATTTTTAGCTAAAAGTTGGATATTTATTAGAACACTAAGCAGTAACATTTAAGCCTAAGTTTCATTAAAAAACAGATTTAAGACATTCACTGCTTAAAACACTGATAAAATAAACAATTAATTGTATTTTGACAAGAAATGCAATGAACTTAAGGGCACCTTAAAGACAGGAGTCATACACACACCTATTGGCATATGAGAATTAATTCTGCAGAATGCTATTTGCTTAAGCAAATTTTTCAAAACTGAGCATCTAAAATTAGACTCCATGGTTCAGCACCTCAACAAAACGGCGGAAGGTTAGTGACAGGTTTCAAGGTAGTTTATTCAACTCAACCATCAGCAACTTAATTTCTTGTCTCAAAACATTCAAATTCCATGGTAAATTGAAATTAACACTTTAACATCTTTCATCTAGTTGTAAATCAAATACACAACAACACTTCTTAAAATACTGTATTATCGAAGACAAAGTAAATAGTCATTTTAAGATAATGCAGCTTCAAAAAAATCTCTAAGAGTTCTACACAGTTAAAATTCATTGTTTCAGAGCTGATGCTAGTATGACATTGTTTGGGTTTTGTTTGGTTTTGGGGTTTTTTAACACCTTCTTGGTCTGTGCATGTGAGTAATTCCATGTCACTAAGCGACACTGTAGAACTGCATATTAAGTGACAGCATAAAGTTTGCATCCACTTGGCATTTCACATAAATATGCTCCATCAAATATTATACGACAATTACTGCCCCTTACTTTTATAGTAAGTATAAAAATGGTTCTGTCCACCTTGGTCTGTTCAATTTACTCTCCGCCTGTTAAGATGCACAGTTAGACACTTGTAAGCAAGTCAAAGACTACTTTAAAATCTAGGGTTCTTCACTAACGCATTCACAGGTTTTTCAGGCCAGGTAGTATATCTAAACTTTCACATTATCTTCTGCTGGAAATTAATTTTTACAAGAATTATAGTTTAAGTGCTATGTTGTACCTGTGTGTGAAATCTAAAGGCACTACACAAGTTATTTGAGCAGTACCTATTCTACACTGATCTACTAGGCCTCTTCAAAGCATTTATATCAGCAAACATGTATCTTCAATTCTGTCAAGCAGCAATATTGTATGTACTTAGAGCACAGACTAGATCTGGTTTAGCCTAATCAGAGATTTGTACACTCCTCTATCCAGTGAAGACTGCTCTAGAGTTTTAAGGCTCACATTATAGAGTTCCCCAATTTACACATTACATCCGTGACGTGGTGATAAGGTGAATTCTCATTTCTTTGACAGCTGCCTGCCCTAAGGAGGAAGACATGCCCCACTCCTAAAGGTCAGATCACAACACACCAGTGTCAGATGTCTTGCAGGATGAAAGAGAGCGTGTTGCCACATCGGTGGTCTAGGGAGACTGGAAATCCTGAACATAACTTTAGTAGCCATAAATGCAAAGTTAACTATCAAGCTGCAGTACCATACATATAAGTAACTTCTATGTTTATTTAACATGACAAGGGGTGGGGTGAAGCCTATGAAAAGTCTCCTCTTACACTAAAGCAGTGTAAGAAGGCAGACTGGAACAAGGCATTCAAGACAAGAGGCTGCATTATACAGCATACAAATACAACCCAAAACATATGCATTATGTTGCTTGGATCAATTACTTTGATTCTACCATTAGAACAGTTAGAACAGCTAAAACGTTTTATTTCATGACTTCTAACTAGCATGAGCATCTTTCAATCTTATTATACCCATGAACTGACTAGAGTCTCCCTAAAACAGTTGTGGGATTTATAAAGCAGAACTTGAGAACCAAGCCTAAGTACTAAAGCCACTCTTACTTCAAAATCCTAAGATGTTTTATACCCTTCCTTACCTACAGAGATTACTTGATTACACAAATGATTCACAAACAACTCATCCACATGAGGGAAGCTTACTGGTAGACAGCCAAGCACAGTTATCCCTTATGAGGGATTAACAAACCTCCCTTTTTACAGGAAAAATGTATTTACCACTTGCTTTGTTTCTTCCCATGTATTTGACAGTTCTAATGCTTTACAGTATTCCTTATTTAACAGGAAACAAAACATATTATAGTCCCTTAGTCCAAATTAATAATGCCTAAATTTAAATTGACCCTGAACAAATATTTGCAACCTGCACCCATACTGCAGTATGAGTTATTCTTTCTCTACTGCAGAGTTCCTGAGGAAGATGGCAACCAAAGGCTACCTCAGCATTTAATCCAGATTGCAGCTAACTCCTCAGAGCCCCATGGGAAAGATGACCGAGTAAGACTATTCTGCCACTTGCACTTACCCAGCACACCATAGCTAGAACATGCCACACATTGATCCTACTCATCACTGCCAACTTCTTCATACTCAGCAATTACTATTTCTGTGGAATAGCACTATGACCAGAACTTCCAGCTACGAGACTATCCTCCACTGAATTAGTCCAAGCTTCTAGTGACATAGCCTGTCACAGGGGCGGCTACAGAGAACATGAGATCTCTGTTCGTCAGAGAGCATTGTTGTAACTGGTGCTCTCACAAACAAAGGAAGCTTTAAGGCCACTGACACAAGATTCTGACGTCTGGCAATTGAAATATTAAACATTCAGAACGCTGTCAACAAGCACTGAACATTTGTTACTAACATAATTTAGTAGCAAATTATGGTTGAACTTGCGATTGCTGGCAGAGCAGCCGCTCCTGCACTCACCTCAAACAAATGTCGGCAAAGCTGTCTGCAAAGACCAGGACTGGGAAGGGGAAAAATAAAGAGTGGGCTCTGCTGGAACAGAGGGTCCTTCCGTGGGAGGAACGGTGCGCAGACGACTATGCAACACGCTGATGTCTCCCTGCATCAGATTCCAACATGATCTCAATCCTAAACCAGCAAAATCTGATCACCCACGAAGCAGGAAGTTAGTGAGACAAGTCAAATGCCAAGCCATCATAGAGCACCCTACATCCCCAGGTGTCTGGAGAATAAGCTTTATAAAACCCCACGTCACAGCATCTGTTATTATTTCTACACTACTGTTATTAGCAAAAGAGAATATAAGCAGCACTAGCCATTCCTAATACTTGTAGACCTCCCTGGAGACCCTCCACTGTGTCACAAGCTCCTTTATTGTTAACAGCACAAGGCTCACATACACATTTAGAAGCACAGTCAAGGTTAATTTACCTTTCTTCTTAAAAAAAAAAAAACAAACATCCTTTCTGAACTGCACAGTATTCACTGTGGTACAGACATTTCCTTTGCTTTCCAGCCATGACACTGAAAACAAGAAATATAGTAATATAGAAAATACCCTTAAAAATATATATACACACACATATAACAGAGCCATTTTACAGACATGGTCCAACAGAAAAAAAAAAAGGACTGGAAAGTCATGCCAACACAGCCAGAGTCACCTTCACTCTAACACTGTTTATTTAGGCCATTTTAATTTCTGCAAAGCTTCTTTTGGGGAAAAGGACAATAATTCACCACCACTGCACAAAGATTTATTTTTTATTTTGTTGTTAGTTATCTGGCATCAAATTCTCCAAGTTGACTGATTCAGAAGTCCCTTACCAAGGATAATTTTAAATTTAAAATTTCAACTAGGAATATTATAAGCAGCCAAAAGAAGGCGATATGATTGAATAATTGTAAGAAATAGCATAAAAGGCCTTTAGCATTCCCCACAGTAGCCCTATGTTCTAAACATTCTTTGTTGCTCCTTCCTGACACAAGCCAGAAGTGCAAACATCCGAACAAGAGACTTCCTTACTAAGTTCGAAGGGAGTGACAAAAGTTGGTGGCAGTGAAGGAAAGGGCAGAAGGAGTGTCAGAGTGTCCTAATTATCACATCAGCAGATAACAAAAAGTCAAGAATAAATAAAAAAATTTCTGTAGTACAAAACTTGTGGAAGTGGACTCTTAGTAAAACAGTAGTGTTTCCATTTGAGAATTTAAAAACATATTCTTTTCACGAAAGTTAGGAGCAGGCTGACCTGGAATGGTACAGAAGTGCTTGAAAGCAAAGATACACACAGACAGCTGAGAAGCAAGGCAAGGAGGCATTTGATAAGACAAAGGGAAGGCTGTCCCTGTCAGCAGGACACATGGTAGCATCCAGAAACACAATAGATGTAGCTACCAACACAACCCTTTGAACCAAAGGACTTCTGTCAAACCAAAGGAATCTCTCTATCAACAGCAGTGTTGATATGATGCAGCTTTGCTACAATAAAGAGAAGATTTCTGGTTTCGTATTACCGTAATACTTGACCTGAGAAGACTGCTCCTCTGGAGCATCTCATCCCACTCTCAGGGAAGCAATGATTGCGTGCATATTTCCACCTATCCCATACTCTTGTCCAACACCAAAAAGTTTCAATTAAACACAGCTTGTGTGATGCTAGTGTGCTTTTTGCCACACAAAGAGAATTTAAACACTGTGGCCAAGCAGAGGTCCTTTAAGAGGAAGCCACGAGCCACACCACTATCCACGAACCTTCTCCTGCATGCACCATTTTGCACAGGGAGACTTTTGCTATGGTAAATCCAAGCTGATGGAAAATGTAAAACCTAGGTGGTATGGAAAAGAACCTCCTCTAGCTTATTCATACTTTTAACTTGACAAGACTCACTTTCAACACTAAAGTCAGAAACAGATCTTTTTAAAAAAGTCACTAGCTCTCTTATTTTTAGCAGTATTTGAACAAGCTAGATGTACTACTTTTTGAAAGGGTTAAGAAAATGTAGATTTTTAAAGTTAAATCTAGTAATACATAGCATCTCTCTCTTTCTACACATAGAATCATTGGAAGAAATTAACAATGGATCCAGAATGAAAGCTTTGGGCTTGAATAGAGCTAAACTCTATTAAACTCAAACTTCAGATTTAAAAAGTTTAGAGTTAACTGTATCTAGAACAACCTGCCTAAGATGATACCAATGTTAGCAACTGCTTTTAATTAATGAAGCAACCTTTTTGAAGGAGACTTCTCAATGTTCTAGTATTTTAGTCTTGCACTGGGTACTTCAAACTTGAAAAAACTAGTCTATGTGACTCCAAGAATACTTCCTGTATCAGATTAGAAAAAATTAATTAAAACAAGAAGCAATGCAAACAAGATGAAGTAGTAAGATTATTAAAGCCTTACAGTAAAGCAAATATTATGAGGTAGAATGCAAGCGCCATTAAGCACTACAGAAGCAGCAGTATTTTTACACTTCATTGCCATTATGCGGTTTCTTCCCAAGTAGTTTCCCTCTGCTGTAGAACTCTACAGTGAAAAGCATTTGGAAATAAACAAGTTGTATAAAGGACTATTGGAACAGAAGTGTTAAAGATAACAGTTTCTGGTTATGAAACAGACATGACCCATCTCTACACTAAGTCTCATCACTAACAAAAAATATCCCACTGGCCAGGCTCTAAGGTGTTAACCAATATATACGATCTTGCACACACAATTTATGAAAGCATTTCCAAGTCAACATGAAAGAGCAAGCCCAAATTTATCTCAGAAGAAAGCTTTAAGCCCTCTTAACAGTCCTTTACTCCAGCTTTAAGTGTAGGTGTTACTAGCTGTAACAACTAAAAATATTATTTGTGGCTTCTTTTTTCTAGCAACACAAAAATACTGCATATTGAGAATGAGAGAGCTATTTGCATTTTATTAGAATACCAATACATTAACAATTGTTCTTCAGAAAAAGTCTTCCTCCTTTAAACACGTTAACATCCAAATGATACCCAACTTAACAGCAAGTGACAGCTGCCCCTGCTCGTTGCTGTTTCACTGCATGTACGTCCTTTGGGTTACTGTAAACTGAACTATGGACTTTAGCAGTCCAGACCTCCCAGTCAACAGAGAAAATGAACAAATCCTACTGAACCCATTCGACACATCTCAGCAGCACTCCTGATATATTTGTCTATTAAGGTCAAGAAGCTTGAAAAATAAAGGAAAATACTCTCATGGAGCAGTTCTATCATGCTGTCAGTTTAACCAGTAAGAACATGTGCAACCACTAAATAAGCTCTGTGCAGTAGCTTAAAATAGTTTCACATGCCAGCACAAATAACAGTTTGCTAACACAGCAAACAATAGCCAGTGCTGGCTGATTGAATAGCATGTATATGTCAAAAACTAGAGCCTCTTTTCAGTTCCACAACCTGAACGTGTTTTCTGTATTTGCGTCAAGGCTGTTCAAAAGCCTACACAAAGTAGAAGTAAGAAGGGAAAAAAACCCCAAGACTAATTAGCCGTCTGGTACTATAAAAGGCAGCTTGTTCCATGTAAATTCAGCACAGAACTAACATGTTTGCTTTGTTTCGAATCTCAATATAATTACCAACCTTGTTCTAAAACACCAGACCTTACTTGGAAGGCCTGTGTGGGGTACTCAGTCCTTCTTAGTAAACGGACAGAAATTAGTTCAGGCTCCTGAATGCCTTTTATGAACTTGGACCCTTACAAACACAAATCTGCATCCTTTGATATACTATTTTACTACTTTGGTCACTCTTTGAGCCTACTCTGTGCTATAAGCACAATGTCACAGCAACACAAACAAGCAAACAGATTTCGCTGTGGAAACGGTAACACTGCAGACAGTACCTTTTCCCCCCCCCAGGTTATGCATATGTAACTGAAATTTAGAACTGACTCATCTCATCTCTCAGTCTCATACACGCTATCTCGGAGGAGGAAGGGTGGAAACGGGAGGAGGAGTAGGGGGGAGGCCCATGCAGGAATGAGGAACAGGAAAAATGCAATCCACTTCATCTGAGCCAGTCCGCCGCTAAAGGTCACGTTGATACAGCTTGTAGGAAATAACAGACGTCAGAAAAAGCCTTCAACTACTTTTCTGACCAAGTATATTAAACCATAAGGGTTAGAGTTTATCCTCCACGCTGGAGTTTAGAGCGTTTGTCTTACAAACTGCTGCCAAGCACAGTTCGGTACGTGCCGGGCTAGGCTGGCGATGTGACACGACGTTACAGAGAGACCGGTAAAGGCTGAGCCCGGCACTCCGGCGAGAGGCGGCCTCCCCGCGCCTCCCCGGCTGGGATGGAAGCGGGCTGCTCAGCCACGCGCCCCCGCTCTCTCCAACCGCCCTCTCCCAACGCCGGTTTAATTAACCACACCTGCGGTGACTGCCGGGAGGGGGGTGCCGGTGGTCCCCCCTTCACGTGCGCGGCCGGCCCCCGTCCGCAGCCCGGCACCTCCCCGGGGGCAGCGGCAGGGCCGGCTCCGGGCTGCGGCC
>Ga0065711_1011689_pt1 | contig 17310 bp, 19 predicted proteins | sample Hoacrofraction12_FD_59098 | JGI IMG/M metagenome (GOLD analysis project Ga0065711, IMG submission 59098) | Hoatzin crop microbial communities from Cojedes, Venezuela - Epithelial fraction 12 v2 (version 2) | ecosystem: Host-associated > Birds > Digestive system > Esophagus > Crop | place... | reverse complement strand
TTTTTTACTCTCATAATTATTTTTGTTTTGAAATTTTGTTCCTCGGTGTGCTTTTATCTCATTTTCTGTCCCTGATTGTTAATGTTATCTGTATCCTGTAGCTTTACACATTTTTGTTCTACTTTTGTTAAGATGCCTCTAACTGGTTTTTATTTGTTTCCTGTGTATCGTGTACCTCATGGCTTTCAGATTTTCTTTTCTCGTCTATTTTTCCCTAGCTGCACCATCTTTATTTTTTAATTCATTCTAATCTGTTCCGTACCCAGTTGCTTTTAAAATTTTCTTTCTGCATCTCTCGCCCATTTAGATTTTTCTGCTATTTTAATTTTTTTTTCTGGTCTTAACATGTTCCCTTTAGAATTTTATGTTTTTTTGTTCAGGTTCATGTATTTTTCTAGCTCTATTATTTACTTTTTTCCTGTCTGTGCTCTATGAGGTCACTTTAAAAATTTTCTGCCTATGTCTGCTTTCATTGATACTCCTAACCCCATTGTTTATTCTCTCCCATCTGTCACGCGTCACATCACTTTTAAATTTGTTTCTGTATTGTCATGTTTTAGCCCAGCAGCCCGCGACTAAGCTCTAGATGGCCACTCGCTTACCTCTCCCCTTCCCTCTAGCGGGGTGGGGAGGAGAAACAGACAAAAGGGAAAACTCGTGGGTTGAGATCAGGGCAGTTTAATAACACAATACAGTAAATACTGATACTACTAATAATGATAACAAAGAATATGCAAACCGAGCTATATACAATACAGGTTTTCAAACCACTTGGCAACCAACCCGCAGCCGGTCCCCGAGCAGTGGCACGGTGTGCCTAACTCACAAATTTTGCAAATTTGACAAAACTCCTGAGAAAGACCGAACTCCCAGAAAGAGTTCAAACTCCAAGAAATGAGAAAGGGGATAGCTTCCTGACTCCCGGCCAATTCCCGTTCATTAACATAAAACAATCTCTATCGTATGGAATATTTCCATTGGGTAGCTCGGCTGTCTGTCTGGCTACGCTCTCTCTTGGCTCCCGCACACCTGACTGTTAGCCATGTATCAGAAACTGGAAAAAGCCCTTGATTTCATAGCAACAACTAAAACTGTCAGCATTATCAACATTTTTCTCCTACTAAATCTGAAACACATCAGCTACCAGGAGGGAAATTAACTCTATCCCGGTCAAAACCAGGACATGTATCTACTTTTATCCAGTTTGCTGCCTTTATTTTTTATTTTGCGCTGATCTGTGCTGTGTCCTGTTGCTTTTGAAATTTTGTTTGTGTCTTTGTGTACTTAATTTGATGTTCCTGGTTTGTTTTTTTTTCCCTTAATCGTGTTGCTTTTTACAGTTTCTTTGTACGTCTGCTTTCATCTAGTTCCCGTCCCTATGTTTTAATTCTTTCTCGTCTGTCTCATACTCTTTCTATTTATCAATTTCCTTTCTGTGTCTCCATTTACTTAGTTTGTTATCCCTATTTTTAGGGTTTTTTCTCCTTGAAAGCCTTAATTTTTTTTCCCATGTCTACTTTTATGTCATTTTCTGTCCCTATGTTTTAGCTTTTTTCTCCTCTGCCTTGTACTCATTTGCTATTTAAATTTGATTTCTACATTTCCTGTTATCGAGCCATCTATCCCTATTTTTTCTCAGTTGTCACATACCCTATTGCTTTTTAAGTTTTCTTTGTATCTATTTCACCCCACTTTTTCTCTCGGTTCATCCCGAGGCTTTAGAGGGTCTCGTTGGCACGCTTTTATCTCTGAAGTGTCATTTGTACCCCTTTCTGTTTGCCAGAACGTCCCCTCTTCTTCAGAGCCGTCTTTTTGCCCTCTCCTCCGTCTCGCTCATCTCCAGTGGGTCAGCATCTCCCTTGGAACATCTGTAGTCTGTTCAGATCCTCTCCCGAGTACCTTTGTGCCCTCGAGCCGCCATCCGTGTCTCCAGCCATGTCTGCACCCCTCTATTTCCATCACGATGCTGCCTGCGAGCATCCTGGCGTTGCATGGCCATTCTTTAGTTCTGCAGCGGGCTTTGTACCTTTCTTATTCGAAAGTGAATCTTCCTCGGGCTTTCATTTCCCCCCAGAACACGTTTACATTGTCTTCCACCACGTCGGATGCCTCTGTTTGGTCCTCGGTCCCTCAGGACATCCATCCTCCCTTTGGATCCCTTCCCGAGTTCCTCATTGTGTCGGCGATCCCCCGTTTGGATGCACGTCTGCATTCCTCTTGCTCCCGTCACAACGCTTCCCGAGATGGTCCTCATGCCCCTCGGCAGCCTTTGAGCTCTGCCGCCCTCTTTGTGTCTCCCCAATTTAGATCCGTACATTGCCGGAACACCCTGCGGAGTTTTGTATCCTGTCCGCTTGCCGCGTCCTGGAGACATTGTCAATCTCTCTGGCCCCCTCAGGACCGCTCCGATCCCTGTGACAATGCCTCCCGTTCTACCAGATTGTTTTTCAAAGCCATCTTTGTGCCCCAGAGTGGTATTTTTCTGTCTTATCATATGCTTTTATTTGGTAGCTGGCGCCGTAAAGATGTCCGTCGTCGGCTCCTATCTCCTCTTTGGTTTTTCAGAGAAAGCAATAGTCTTCATCTGTTTTTATCAACACATCTCCCGTGGAGATTTTTGTTGAGTTTTGCAATTTATTTTTCTTCTATCTACTTAGGTGTTAGTCGGGCCACTTTTGTACAGTTTCTGATGTTTCTTATATTTCCACTTTTTTTTTTTCCATTTTCTGTCCTTTGGAACTCACCTAGCTGTCTTAAGGGAGCCAGCCAGAGAGACCTTCAAAGCAGCTCTGAATTATCTGCTGTTGACAGTAAATAATTCACTGTGCAACCAGAGATATTTTTGAGCAAAGATTATTACGGAATCAAATTCTGTTTTGTTATTCAATCCTATCCAGAAAATAGTTCTGGTGGAAGTTAGGTCGTATGCCTGGTATTGCTAGAAACATAAAGTAAACCTGTAGCATTTTGTGTTTTTTTATAGGAAGCCGAAAAGCATAGATTTTGGTAATAATACTGTTACTGCATTTAGCAAACTACTTTCTTATGTAGCTTAGTAGGACCTCTTTTTTTATCCACACCACAGAAAAATTAAGTTTAATTACTTACTCGGTCACATCACTGCTGTAACAGATGTAGTTCCAGTAGAAGACCAGGCATTGTTGTTTCCAGTAAGGATCACCATCTCTAGTCAGTGCTTTGCTTGATGTAAATTTAAGGCAGATGAGAGAACTTGCTACTGCTCTTCCCGCTGGCTTTATACCTTTTGGTGGTTCACCCCTCCCCTTTCCCAGGGGAGCGTGGGAAGGGTGGTGGGTGAGGCCGGGAGTATATGAGCCACAGCTGCCAGGAGGGGAGCTCATTCCACTTGGTCTTAGAGCTCTACTCTTCCTTCAGTCAGTTACAGCTTTTGAGCTAAGCTACTCAGGGAGGTGCATTTTGGTATTTAGAGAAGCAGAGGTCTCTGTTTGAGGTAGGACTTTAAGGATGAGTCAAGGCTCAGCAGCGGATCTAGTACAGACTACATTTGACCACAGCCTTTTTCTTCAGGTCAGTAATTTTTTATTCAGACTTTGTGGGCAGTGAGATTGTTTAATAGTATGTGTTGTTGTCTTTATTCTAGGTACATTACACTTTCCTGTAACTCCTGACTTGATTGAAGACAGAACACTGTATTTTTTTCACTAGCAGTGCTGTTTACTGTGTAACTTGCTGGCACCGCATCTCTTAATCAGATTGATGATGACATTGTCCGGCAGGATTTATGGTGAGATTCTTGTACACATCCGTGCAGAGGTTGAGCGTTTCTCAAGCAAGTGGCAGGGTTGTGTCACGTAGTGTCTTTCAGAGCATGGGATGGCTTGTTGCTTTTACCAATTGCTCAGCAGACTGTGTCACTCCTGGAAACTTTGCGGCTTGTAGCAGGCCCCTCATAGATTATAAGCATTTGCTTTGCTTACTTTGTGGTCCTGTAGCTGCTCCCCGAGGCTGTGGGAAGGTGTAATGTGGGAGACGCCCACAGAACACAGGGTGTGGTTTGGAAGAAAGGCTCCTGAGGAGTGGCTGATGTGGGGGGTTCAGGGGTGCAAATACAGGGAAGCGGCTGTTGGGAGGGGGTATGAGGTTCCTTCTTTGCCAGTCCAGGAGAAGAGAAGGAGTTTCTAAAGTTTTGAGATGGGGGGACGGTTAGGGAAGCGAGGAGGGTTTATCAGCTTCTCTCAGTTTAGTTTTGCAGTCGCCGTGGGACATCGATGAGGTTCATTTGGCTTGAGTCTCTCTGCGGCTGATGGGGAACTATGACAAAGACACAAGAGATGAAACGCAAACCCTCCGGGCCTCCACATCTGAAGATGGAGGGCTGAACGTCAGGCCTTTGAACCTCAAAGGTGTTAAGGCTTCTATGTGAAGACTTTAATGTTCTTTTGCATTTGGTTTTGTTTTTTTTCTAACAGCAGGCTGTAGTTGGACTCTAGGTGGCATTTCTGAATGGAAAAAGGACCTCTGGAATTCTAAGCTATTGGTCAGCATTGGAGTGACTTCTACAATATGTTTTTTGCAGATGCAGAGGAACGAGCCATGCGCCGAAGGGTGACGGAGGAAAGGTGAGGGGAACATCGTAAGAAGGTGGGTTCGTATGTGATGTCAGAGGGAAGATGTGACCAGTAGCTATAGGACTAGCTTTTAGGTTTTGATTTGTGGGTGGTGGTTTTTTTTTTTTTTTTGAAGGTATAAAGAAGGCTTACGGGCAGCAGAGGTGACTTGGGCAAGGTGAGCTGTGACTAGTGGCCTACAGTAGCAGTTAATGTTCAGGTGTCTTATTGTCAGCAGAGCTACAAGCTTTTGCAGGGGCCGTTGGCATTGGACTGGCGTTTGAGGTGAGCCAGGGCATTAGCGAGGAGGAGCATGGGATGAATGATTTCTCAGCAGCGCAACAGTAATTTTGTGTCTCTTGATATCTTGGGTTATCAAGAGCAACAAGGACCACAGCGTCCCGTTCTGGACCCAGCAGGTGATTGGAGAATCCCGGTGCTTCTGAGGACGGGGATATTGTGGAAGGTGTTGCGTTGGCCAGCGTGATGCTTACTGTCAGAACTGTTTGAGTTCTCTTTTTTTGCAGAGGAGGAAGCGGAACCTGGCTACTGCAGGAGCATCCCAGATATGTGATGCGTTTTCTGTTGAGGATGGGTTTAGAGCCGTGTCCTTCTGAAAGTGAAGCAGAGGGATCGGGGCCCGGGGAGGGTCTGGAGGGAGGGCACCATGGTTGGGCATTGTGGGGAGGGCCTGTGAATTTAGCATAGGGGAGCGGGCCATCCCGGAACAGGCCCCTTTGGGCCAGTAAAGGGAAGGGGTTTCTCTTAAGCCCCAGCGGGCAGGGCAGTTCCAGCCTGTGTCTGTGGTGGTGTGTTGTTTGTGTGGTCTGTCTTATGAATCTTAAAACTTACCTGGGTCTCCAGTTCTTCATTGGTCTTTGTGCTCAATGAGCATCTTAGGCACATCAGGTGCCATTCCTAGGGTCTCAAATGCCTGTGGTCAGTGGCACACTGTCAATTGGGCGATTCTTTTATTTCCCTGTGAGCGTAAAGTGTGGATCGGTGTCACACCTCACAAGTTTCCAGTCGGTTCTCATTTTGCAGCGTCATTCCTGGCTGTGTCAGCAGCTCTTCTCTGTACCGGTCCATTTTCATGGATGGTGGGACTTCTTCCCTCATCCTTACGTTCTTAGGTCTTGAAGCTGGGCTTCTTGCGCATCCATCATCTGTGTTGACCATAACTTCTTATAAGGGCCTCTTGCGTTTTCTGGTTTTCTGGGGCTGTCATAGAGCCTCCTTGCTCTGGGCCGTCGTGGCCCTGTAGGTCTTCTTGCCCGACAGCGTCTCCCATCGGGGAGTCATTCTTCTTGCAGAGAGTTTCCTTCTTCTTTGAATCCCATTGTTTGTGGTGGTGTGTGTACTGTTGGTCTGTGCCTCTGTGTTGGCCTGGAGCTATTCTGTCCAGGGGTGTAAAGTGAGGGTTAGGTGGCATAGCGATAGGAAGCTGCGGTTAATATGTTGATAGGCCTAGACTGTGGCAGAGGTTGGGCAGCAAGCTCGCAGGGAGCAGCCATCAGCAGGCTGCATGGTCTGTCATTTGAACAGTGGTTAGAGGAGGTGCTGGGAGCTGTGTGGGAGGGGTCAATCGGCAGCAGCAAAGGAGCTTGAATCTGGACAGCGTTCTGGCTTGTATGTGTGGGGCTTGAAGTCTGGCCCTTTTTTCATTTATTTAGTGGCAGACTGCAGTTGCACAGTAGATAGTATTCCAAAATGGAATCAATACATCTGGCTTGTGAAGCTAGTGTAGGGGAGAGAGTTGTGCAGGAGCGGGCCCTTTTGGGCATGTAAAGGGAAGGAAGGGGTTTGTCTTCAGCCCAAGTGGGCAGGGCAGTTCCAGCCCGTGTCTGTGGTGCTGTGTTGTTTGTCATCCGTCTTCTGTGTCTTAGACCTTACCAGGGTTTCAACATCCTCGTTGTTCTTCATGGTCAAGGAGCACATTATGCACATCAGGCACCACCCCTGGGGTCTTGAATGACCATACTCATCGCCATAGTGCCAATTGGGCGTGTCTCTTCTTGCCTTAGAAGCGTAAAGCACGGATCGATCTCATGTCTTGGAAGTTTCCAATTGGTTCTCTTCTGCAGTGTTCCAGGCTGTGCCAGCAGGTCTTCTCTCTACTGGTCCATCTTCATGGACTGTGGGACTTGTTCCCTACATGCTTATGTTCTTAGGTCTTAAAGCCAGGCTTCTTGCATATCCATTGTCTCCATTTTGACTGTAACTTCTTGTAAGGGACCACTGGGTTCTCCTGTTTTTCTGGGGCTGCCGTGGAGCCTCCTCGCTCTGGGCTGTTGCGGCCCTGTTGGTCTCCTTGTCCGACAGCTGCTCTGGTCCAGCAGTCATTGTTCTTGCGGAGAGCTTTCTCTCTTCTTTGAATCCCATTGTTTGTGGTGGTGTGTGTAATGTCAGTCTGTGCCTATGTGTGTTTTGGCCTGGAGCTGCTCTACCCAGAGGCATAGAGTCAGGGGTAGGTGGCATAGCGATAAGAGGCTGTGGTTACTAGGTCGACAGGCCTAGACTGTTTAGGCAGAGGCTGGGCAGTGAGCTCAGATGGAGCAGCCATCAGCAGGCAGTGTGGACTGTCATTTCAACAGCGTTTTACAGAGATAATGGGAGTTGTGTAGGAGGGGCTGATTGACGGCAAAGCAGATTGAATCTCAACAGTATTCAGGCTTCTATGTGTGGGGTCTAAAGTTTTGTCCTTTTGCCATTGTTTTTTCTTAATGGCAGGCTAGAGTTGGCCTCTAGATGGTATTCTGAAATCAAGCAATAGAGCTGGACTCTAAAGTCTTGGTCAGCCTCTGGGTGACATGTTTATTACTTTTTTTGCAGTTGCCTGTGGACAAGATGGGCACCAAAGAGTCATGGAGGTGGCGAGAGGTGTGCCAAAAGAAGGTAGGCTGGTGCATGATGTCGAGGGAAGATGTGACCGGTGGCTACACGACTCCACTTAGTTGGTGGTTTGGTGGTTTGTGTGTTATTTTGAAGGTGCAAAGGAATAAGTGCAGTGAGATATCGGCACCAGTGGTGACTTCAACAAAGTGAGCTATGACCAGTGGGCTGAAGTATCAGTTATTTTTCAGGTGTCATATAGTTGGTGAAGCTATAAGCGTCCTTTGTTTGTGTTTCGTAGATGGTACCCAAGCTGCAGCATGACAACGCGTAAATGGCAGAGACAACACAGGTGAGCAGCCAAGGTAAAGGCTGGGTGATAGCAGTTGGTGTGGGTAGACTGTGTGGTTTTGGGCAGTATTTCAACGTGTGTCTCTTCGCTGTGATTGCAGATGCCGCATGCAGACTCGGAGGGGCATAGCAACATGCTGACCAGAGGTCTGAGAAGGTGAGGCAATTGTGGGCTGGGTCAGTGTGTGACAGCAAAGTATTGTGCAGCAACTCAGTGAAGTGTATCTCTCTGGTTTTGTAGGGGCTGAGCAGGCCACCTGTGGCATTGGACAAGCTCTTGAGGTGAGCCAAGGTGGCAGTGTGGGGCAGGTGACTTCTCATGGGTGCAATGGTAACTTTGTCTCTTGGTATCTGAGGTAGCAGAAATGATGATGGCTGCAGCGTCTGACTCTGGAACGAGCAGGTGAGCAGAGCACCCGGGTACTTCTAAGGAGGAGGTTGCTGTGGAATAGGTTGGCCTTGGCCAGTGTGATGCTTACTGTCAGCACTGTTTCTGGGTTTTTTCCTCTTCAGATGTCAAAGCAGAACCAGGCGACTGCAGGAGCTTCCCAATTAACCAATGTGCTTTTTGTCAAGGATGGATTCAGACCCCTGGCCCTCCAAAAGCTAAGTCGAGGGACTGGAGGGAGGGGACCGTGGCTGGGAATTGCAGAGAGGCCTTGTAAAGTTAGCATAAGGGAGAGGGCTGTCCAGGAGTGGGCTCCTTTGGGCATGTAAAGGGAAGGAAGGGGTTTCTCTTCAGCCCAGGTGGCCAGGGCAGTTCCAGCCTTTGTCTTTGGTGCTAAGTTGTTTTTGTGGTGTCTTGTGTCGCAGACCTTCCTCTGGTCTCGATGTCCTTGTTTCTCTTTGCACTCACGAAGCTCATCATGTGCCTCCGTGCCATACCTGGTGTCTTGAATGCATGTACTCATTGGCATAGTGCCAATTCAGCTCTTCTCTTCTTGCCTTACAAGTGTAAAGTGTGGATCAGTCTTGCATCTCTTTTGTGGCATCGTTCCAGGCTGTGCCAGCAGCTCTTCTCTCTTTTGGTCCATTTTATGGACTGTGGGACTTGTTCCCTGCATCCTTATGCTCTTAGGTCTTGAAGATGGGCTTCTTGCACATGCATCATCTCTGTTTTGACCGTAACTTATTGTACCAGACCATTCTGTTGTAATCCGGTTTTCTGGGGCTGCTGTGGAGCCTCCTCGCTCTGGGCCATGGCGGGTCTGTCGGTCTCCTTGTCCGACAGCTTCTCTTGTCTAGCAGTCATTGTTCTCATGGAGAGTTTTTCTCTTCTTTGGATCCCATTGTTTGTGGTGTTGTGTGTAATGTTGATCTGTGCCTGTGTGTGCTTGCCTTGGAACTGCTCTGCCCAGGGAAACCAGGGAACCCAGAAATGGCAGGGGCAGAGTGGGTGAGCAGCCAAGTAAAGGAGAAGGAGACTGGGATTGATGCAGGCAGGTTTTGGTTTTTGGCAGTATCTCAGCATGTCCTGTTTTGCTCTGGTTTTTTTGCAGGTGCTGCACATAGCCTTGGAGGAGCAGAGCAGTGTGCTGACAAGAGGTCTGAGAAGGTGAGGCAGTTGTGGGCCAGGTGAGTGTGTGAGAGCAGAGTATTGTGCAGCAACTCAGTGAGGCGTGTCTCTTTTGGTTTTGCAGGGGCTGTGAGGAACACCTGTGGCATTGGAGAACTGTTTGAGGTGAGCCGGGGTGGCAGTGAGGAGGAGTGTGGAGGGGGGGACTTCTCACAAGCGCAATGGTGATAATGTGTCTCTTGGTATCTTAGGTAGCAGAAGCGATGATGGCTGCAGCATCCTACTCCGGAATGAGCAGTTGAGCAGAGCACCTGGGTGCTTCTAAGGAGGAGGTTGCTGTGGAAGAGGTTGGCCTTGGCCAGTGTGATGCTTACTGTCAGCATTGTTTCTGGGTTTTCTCTTTTTCAGTGAAGTGCAACCTGGTGACTGCAGGAGCATCCCAGATACCCATTTTTGGTCGCGGTTGGATTTAGAGCCCATGTTCCTCTGAAAACTAAGTCCAGGGGCTTGGAAGGGTCTGGAGGGAGTGGACTACGGTTGGGCATTGCAGGGAGGGCTTGAAGCTGGTGTAAGGGAGAGGGCTGTCCAGGAACAGGCCCCTTTGGGCAGGTCAAGGAAAGGGGTTTCTCTGTAGCCCGGGGGGCAGGGTAGTTCCAGCTTGCGTCTGTGGTGGTGTGTTATCTGTGGTCTGTGTTTTGTGTGTGTCTCAACATTGTCATTGCTTTCTGTGCTCAATGAGCACATTATGCATATCAGGTGCCATTCCTAGGGTCTGGAATGCCTGTACTCTTTGGCATAGTGTCCATTGGGTGCTTCTCATCTTGCATTTTGCGCTTAAAGCATGGATCGGTGTCACATCTTGGAAGTTTCCCATCAGTTCTCTTTTGTGGTGTCATCCCAGGCTGTGTCAGCAGCTCTTCTCTCTAGCAGTCCATTTGCATGGACTGTGGGACTTCTTCCCTGAAATCTTACTTTCTTAGGTCTTGAAGCAGGCTTCTTGCAGATCCATTGTCTTCGTTTAGAGTGTAACTTCTTGTAACGGACCATTCTGTTCAACTCTGCTCTTCTGGGGCTGCTGTAGAACCTCCTTGTTCTGGGCCATTGTGGCCCTGCTGGTCTTCTTGCTGGACAGCGTCTCCTGTCGGGGAGTCATTCTTGCAGAGTTTTCTCTGTTCTTTGAATCCCATTGTTTGTGGTGGTATGTGTAATGTTGGTCTGTGCCTGTGTGTGTGTTTTGTGCTCTTCTGCCCAGGGGTGTAGAGTGAGGGTTAGGTGGCATAGCGATAGGAGACCATGCTTAATCTGTTGATAGGCCTTGACTGTTCAGGCAGCAGTTGGGTAGTGAGCTCGCAAGGAGTTGCTTCTTGGCAGGCTGTGCGGTCTGTCATTATGGGCTTAGGTATTAAATCCTGGCTTCTCAAAACTCCGTATTGGTTTTGACCACCATATGGGACTGCATCGTTTTGCAGCGTTTTGTGTTCTTTTGCACTGTATTATTATGCCTTGTATCGCCTGCCATGTGAGTGTCTCACACTGAATAGTCCTTTATTGTGTGTTGTATTGCAGTGCTCTATTTCTATTGAATTGTGCAGCCCTGTATTTTTTTTCTCATAGCACTGTATTTTTATTTGTATTGCTTTGTATTGCTCTGTATTGTTTTTGTGTTGTAGTGCTCTATATTTGAATTTTTATTGCAATGTTTGTGCATGTTGCCCTGCAGCACTTGCTACTTCTATGGACTGCTATTGGAGACTGTCTTGCCTTGTATGAACTTGTATTGTGTTTTGTAACGTGGAGCTCTGTATTTGAATATGTATAGGCTTGTATAACCATGTATTGTTTTTTTCTTGTGGAGCTCTGTATTTGGTCTAGCATTGCATTGTTTGTGTCTGTACTGGTCTTGGATTGCAGTGCTCTGTACTTGTAGTGAGCGATACCTGGGACCATCTTGCATTGCATGGCTCTATACTGTGTTTTGTCTTGCATTGCATCAGTCTATACTTGTATCAAATGTTACCTGAGAGTGTCCTGCTTTGTATGATGCCATATTGTGTGTTTTACTGCAGCACTCTGTACTTGATTTTGCATTGCAGTGTTTGTCTCTGTATTGGTCTGGCATTGCAGTGCTCTGTACTTGTATTCTCTGTTCTTGGAGACTGTCTTGCCTCCCCGTATTGCGTTTTGTAACGTGGAGCTCTGTATATACTTGATTTTGAATTGCATTGTATATCTCTGTTGGTCTTGCATTGCAGTGCTCTTTATGGATGCTCTCTGAGACTGGTAAGCGTTGTATGGGCCTGTGTTGTGGTTTGTCTTGTAGGTTATGTAAGAGTGTGTTGCATTGTATGGCATTAATGTTGCCAGTGTTCTCTGGTTCGGTGTTTAAGTCCATATGGTATGGCATTGCAGTGTCAGGGTAGAGGCTGGAAGCGACTTGGAGGTCTTTAGGCATGTGAGATGGAGTCGAGCTGATACAAATTGGATTGAGAGCTAGCATGAGGTAAACTTGTAACTCAGCAATGTCTTTCCTATTGGTTTTGCAGGCACTTTGCAGCAAACCTCCAGAAACAGTTGAGATGAGGTCTGAGGTGCAGCATGACAGGCCTCAGCAGTCGGTTGCTTTGGTGCTCATCAGTTATTAGGATGCTCTGGAATTCTTAATTGTCACAGAGGACTCTGTTATTCTTGGTTTTGGAGCGGAGCTGCAGAGGGCTCTCTTATATTCTGGCTGTGGTGTCTGTTAAGGAGGCTTGTGTTAGGTGTTTGCATGTGACAGAGCAGCACAAGGTGCTTGTAGAGCATCAGACATATTGTCATCGTACTGCAATCGCAGCAGCTGTCAGTAGTATCTATGCAGGTTTGAGTTATTGACATGGCACCAGTTGAGCACATCTTGTTTCACTGAATGATGTGCCAGGTCAGTGCCACTAGTCAGATCTAGCATCGTTTGTGCATTTGACTAATCCGTTTTGCGGCTTGGGCTTTACCGGCAGGTGTTTCCTCACTGACTGTTCTTGACAGTTATCCCAGGGGTTTATTTCCTGCGGCATCCTAGTTCCATTGTTTTTGTGGCATTTAGTCTCTGTCAGTTACTGTGACTCAATCCCCTGTCTTTCAGCCAGAGCCAAGGCGCTCTCAAGGCGGGGCATGCCAGAGGGTCTCTTCCATGTAGCCTTAGCATTGTTGTGTTTATTGTCAGGCTGTCTATCTTGGTGTAGCAGTAAGTCCTCTGCTTTGTAGTCTGGTTTCCCAAGGTCATGTGTGTAGAGAGTGTGTGTGTTTGAGGCAGAGATGCTTTGTGTGTTTGTGTAGCAATTCTAGTACGGGTGGAACAGTCCCAGAATGGGATGGTCCTGTGCTGATTAGCACGGCCCTTTTGGGTGGAGGTTGTATGTTTTTTTTGGGGGAATAGCTGGTAGCTGTGGGCCAGCAAGTTGTAGACTCCTTTCCATTCTGGCTTGCAGGTGCCACTGGGTAATTAGTATCCCTGAACAAATACTTGAGTGAATTTAGCTGGAGTATACAGTGATAGGCAAAGACAGACCAGAAGTGGAAGTAGCTCAGCATCCGGTTATGAAGGCTAGCTGTTTGGAATCATGTGGAGTAGCAATGTAGCTTTGAGGTACCTGGTGAGGCACTTCCAGGGATGGCTCTAGATGTGCTGTGACCTGCTTTTGTGGCAGGCATGTGGCCAAGGGTCTATGTTCTGAGTGTGGAGTGGAATGAGCGGCTGTGGAATGAGTGGTAGATTTTGAATGTGTCTGACGCTGTATGATGCTGTCAGGGTTAAATTTGTTTTTTAGTTCAAACTGTATGGGTGGCTGAGTCAATTTGTTATGAGATATGTAGGAATTAAGAACATAGTTTTTAAAACAATACAAAACAACCTACCAAAGCAAATCAGCTGGGGGATTTTTTTTTTGCCTTCCCCCAGCTGGGTTTTTTTTCCCCTGGTCCTGGTTGCTTGTCAAGGCGATGTTTATTGCCAGTGTTCGGGCCCCAGGCAGGTTTGGGCTGGGGCTTTTTCAGGCAGGGTGAATTCTGAGGCTACCGGGAACAGCGTTCCTGAGGAGCTCTGCAGACACTGTGCGATGGCTGGCTGGCTGGCTGGCAGGCAGCTGAATGGATGGGGTGAGTGTGTAGGGTGATAGGTGTGGTAGTTGACTGCCAGTGTTGTTGGATGGTGTGTGGTTGATGTTTATGTTATGGTAGCAGGTTGTTCGTGGGCTTGAGATGTATTCTTTTCCAGAGATGTAGGAGTAGCCAAACAAAAAACCAAACCATCCTAGAATAAAAAAACTCCAGCTGGGAGATTTTTTTTCCTTCCCTCAGCTGGGTTTTCTTTTCCTCAGTCCCGGCCACTCTGCGAGGCAACATTCATCACTGATACTTGGGTCGCGGGCAGGCTCAGGCCACGGTTTTAGCAGGCAGGGAGAATTTTGAGGCTCCTGGGAACAGTGTTCCTGAGGAGCACTGCAGACACAGGGCAATGGTAGGCAGGCGGCCAAATGGATGGGGTGAGTGTGCAGTGTGGTGTGCATGGTAGGTGACTGCAAATTGTGTCTGATGGTGTGTGGTTGATGATTGTGTTTCTGTAGCGGGTTGTATGTGGGCTTGAGATGTATTCTTTTCCAGAAATGTAGGAGTAGCCAAAAAAAACCCCAAACCATGTTAGAAGAAAAAAACCCCAGCTGGGGGATTTTTTATTTCCTTCCCCCAGCTGGGTTGTTTTTTTCCCTGGTCCCGGCTGCTCTGTGAGGTGATGTTCATTGCCAATGTTTGGGCTGCAGGCAGGCTTGGGCCGGGGTTTTGGCAGGCAGGGTGAATTTGGAGCCTTCTGGGAATGCTGTTTCTGGGGAGCGCTCCCCTGGAATGTTGGAATTCTGTATCACTGCAGGGATGCATCTGTAGCGGACAGTCATAGGAAGATGATTGAGGTTCATGGAGCAGAAGGGTGTGGGGAGTTGGATTAGATGGCAGTGTTGACAAGGACTGGCATGTGTAGGAGGTTGGCTTAACTGTATTGTAGAGTGTTAGGGTTGTAAATTGCTGTGGTCATTGTAGTTTGTGCAGAATGGTCTGTTTAATGTTTATATGAGCATGTAGGTGGGGAAGAGGAGAGGTCACTGGGTGAAGCAGAGCTCGGTCATGGTCTGCCTGGGTGAGCAGGTAGCAGAGATGATGTTGCCTTGTGGAGGAACAGTTATTTATGTGTAGCAGTGGCTTCCGTACTGAATGGAAGGCAGCAATACAGAAAGGACTGGACCTGTAAATCCACAAATCATAGCTACAATGTAGTTGAACGCTGTAATGGAGAGTTTGTAGAGTTTGATTTAAGGATTACATGGAATGAGTTAACTGCTGCTATTACTGTAGTCCATTTTAAGTTGAACAAGGCAGTAAGTCCTATTGTACTATTGTATTAAATGGTGGAAATGGAATGTGGGTAATGATAATGGAAAACATACTTCGTGTCAGTAATGAGCTAAATCAATCTGGAAAAACGAGAGAAACTGAAGTGTAGGACAGTGAAGGATGCAGGTTACCATCCCAGCGCTCAACAGACTGGGAAATGACTGTACTAAGCTAAAGGCAGCTGTCAATGTCCATATGTAAATAGGTGGGTTGGGGAAAAAATGTGCTGCACATAGTGACAGGTGTGGCTGGGGAGTATAAGGGCAATGAAACTGTGTGTTGTAAATAACCAAGTAAGGTGAAACAGGCATGTGAGGGCCAGTTGTACATCCCTTTAGTGTAATGTAGCTGTCAATGGTTTCAAAGAAATCATGTGTCTTACTACTTGGAGCATAGCTTAATAGCGGTAGCATAACTGCTGATCTAAGAGGGAGGAGTAGTTTGAAGGTCTCATAGAGCAATTGGTGGGTGTAACATATGTCCAAACTGGACTGTGATGTTCATGGGGCAATGGAGGCGATGAATGAACTGGGAGTTGTACTGCGGAGAAAGCATCTAATGAGCTGCTGAAGGGAATTCTAATTTGGACTTTTGAAGTATCCATCAGAAGTAGTAGAGGTATATAAGGTGGTTGAGGCATAGTACACTGGAAATATGTAGTATGCCAAATAAAACTGGATCTTTTAATAAAGTTTAAGAAAGTGTAATAAAGAGTTTTTAGTTTTCTGTCTCCAGTTCCTTTTATTGAGTGGTTTATTCCTCTGTGTGTACACTCCCTCAGTAGCATTAGACTTTCTCCTTGTCTTCAAATTGTATTGTGTTTATCTGTCAGTGTTGTGTGTTTTTCCTCTGTCTTTGTTTGATAGGTGAGTCTTTTTTTGACTGTTAGCATTTGCAGAAAAAGCAGAAGCTGGAAAAAAATGCCTTTATTTCTGGCAGACTGTGTCTGTCTTAGTTTTTGCTCTGCTTGTCTCGGACACCTTTGGTTAAGACTGAGAATAACAGTGCAAAACAATCTGGCTTTCAGATGTAGTTTTCATTGTTCTTTGTGTGAAGTTTGTTTTCTCAGAGTGTGTCAGTCTGTGTTTTAATCCTATGTCTTACACCTTAGCTTGTCAGCCAAAGAGAAAACAAATTGTATTTTTCCTCTTTGTCTTTGTCTCAACCTTGAAATAAAGTAATACTAAGAAGGGCAAAAAAGTCTGTCCCAGCATTTCAGTAGTTGATTGTTAGCTCTTGGTGACAGTGGTTTAATGATTGTAACTGAAATTATTGCAAAAAATATTGTTACAGCACTGCAGACTTGCCCCCCCCCGGGAGTAATGTAAATAATACTTATTTAAGCATTTAAAAAGAAATTGCTCCCAAATTTCTATAGACTAAAAATAAGTGTGTATATATAAAAACTCTACCTGACCCCCAACAATTTACAAGCAGTATAAAATGACCTAACACCTCATTATGTTAACAACACAGCCAATTATACCAACACCATCACCACAATCTCCATTCTCCAAGAACAACCACAACTCACTACCCCAATAACATATAAAACAGCACTGCACTGTACAAAACCCAAATAACAACACCCAACACTCAAGGACCAGAAAGACACCCCTCTAAAACAGAAACAACCATGGAAAATGTCCAACTCCAACTCTATAATCAACACACACATCTCTCTAACAATGAAATCAATCACATAACACGAAAAGCAACTCTATGATCCCAATTCCAACTCTATGATCCCAAACTCAACAGAAACCCAGAACTCAAATTGGCACTTCTGTGCTCAACACAGCATGACGCCACAGAACTTCCAACTTCTGGAACCACAACTCGATGGTATGGAAGTCCTCCACAAAACCGGAACCAAAACTCTATGGTTACAGAGAAAACCACTATGATCCAGAATTCCTCCCAACACCGAAAGTCCATCTCTATGGTCACCAAACACAACTCTAAGATCCTCAATTCCTCTGAAAACCAGAAACACGGGACAGGAACAGGAAACATCCATCTCTATGATCCCAACCACAGACTCCAGCACCCATGATCCCTCCACACACCCAGAACTGACCACTTATGTAACACACACACCCATCTCTACGTGCCAGAGGTCCACCAAAACCCTGGAAAACACTTATCACCCCCACAGGACTCTTAATCACCTGGAAGATCTCCTGTGGTAACAATTAAGCCACAAAAACACAAATTACGGTTATCAACCAACACATAAAATTACACACTACAGTTCACAGCACAACAACATGACAATTAACAGGGTTAGAACGTTAGAGGGTTACACACATTACAGTTATGGGTTTATGGGTTAGGCTTAGGGTGGTTAGGGTATAGTTTAAGGTTAGGTTTAGGGTTAACCCACATTGCCACCGGTAAGACCCAACAACACACATTGCCACCTATAAGATGTAGAAGACTGCTACAAACTGGTTTTGTCTCGACATTGCCATTGTCATCTCTTGCTGGCCTCTGGAAAGAAACCGCCACAACGACCTGCAGGAAAGTGCTTGCGCACAGAGTAGCCCGTGGACGGGCAAGAACGGACTTGTCTAAGCAGGCAGCACGCATGGCAGGAACTGCATG
>Ga0065711_1006452_pt1 | contig 17310 bp, 8 predicted proteins | sample Hoacrofraction12_FD_59098 | JGI IMG/M metagenome (GOLD analysis project Ga0065711, IMG submission 59098) | Hoatzin crop microbial communities from Cojedes, Venezuela - Epithelial fraction 12 v2 (version 2) | ecosystem: Host-associated > Birds > Digestive system > Esophagus > Crop | place... | reverse complement strand
GGCGGGTAAGCGCGCGCGGGGGCTACGCTGAGCGGCTGAGGCGCCTCGGGGCTGCGTCGCCTCCGGAACGTGTTCCCCGCCCCCGCGTGCGGAGGCAGCCTGAGGGGAGCGCCGCCATCTTGCCCGCTGCCAGCCCGGACCCAGTGCTGTGAGGGCACTGGAAGTCGGTGGGCTGCCCTCTCCGCAGGGGTGCATTGACGTACGCCTGCGTGCGTGCAGTCCACGTACCTGCTCCGAGTCGTAACAAGGACTGACGATGACTTGTGGTTGCACGGGTAAAATTATTTGTTCCTTCGCATAGTTGCTGATGTTTTTAGAAACAAGCGGTTCAAGAAATCCCGTGTTTTGGGGAGAAAGAAAGAAAGAGGTGAAGTNTGTCTATTGGNGTTGTCCAGTGGTAGCGCAGTAACGGAGATACAGAGCCTAGGCCATCTGATCGCTTTGTAATTCAATGCTCTTTCTTATCTAAGCTGTTAAGAATATACTGTTTTCACGTGAAACCTCAGAAGTACTTATTTTGCCACTGAAGTCCCGTTTCAAGTACTGCTGGAAAGCGTGCCAATAGTACTGTGCTTCTGCTTTCTCAAAATGACTGCCGTGTCATCCTCCTCATTACAGTGTCCTCCAAGCTAATCAGCTCGCAGACTGAATCCCTTATGCTCCCAAGCTGCCTTCATACATTTTTACTTAGAACCAGTATGAAATGCAGTTTAGCTAGTACCAGCTGCTGAAGTCCAGCTACTCTAAACTTGACCTCTCCCTGGTGTTTGTCTTGGTTCACTTACACTTCCCATTTCCCCTAAACATCCTAGAGAAGTTTATTTGCTCTTCAGAGTGGTTTGGGGATCTGCCTTTCTTTTTGAATGCTATTGCTGCAAACAGACATTTCTTTCTTAATGCTGCATTTTTATCTGTCCATTTTTAGAGACAGAAGTGTTTTAGTTTGTTTGCTTTTCCCTGCAGCGCTTCTAACAATCTTTATTTTTGCTATGTGTTGCCAAAAGCAGAAGTTAGTCAGCTTGAAAAAGGACCTAAGAAACAGCTCTGGTCAAGTGTTTGAATGAGTCATTTGCAGAGGAGTCGAGGTTAATGGTGGTGGGACATCAGCTGCTCTCATTTTTTGATCACTGTTTTTGGAACCTGCACCAGGAGTGGAAGAAGGTCTGGGGCTACTTGAAGTCTGCCACAAAAAGAGAGGGAGGCCCAACGTCAGGTTTAAACTTGCTGTGCAGTAGTCTGCCCCTCTACTGGAAAATTGGTGGGTGCCTAGAACTGAAAAATGATAGATACTTAGGTTACTAATATATGACTTGCATCAAGCAACAATATTGTGGCAAGTAATTGGTAAGTAAAGAATGTTCTGTCAGCAGAGAATGGCGTTGCTCTTCCATGCTGTGGATCACTAGCTTACGAAGCCTTTTATAGTGGTGTAGAGACTGCACAGAGCCCAGTCTCCATGTCAGTGTCAGTACAGGTATTGCCAAGGTGTTTGTTAGCCTGCTTTCCTAATGGAACAAGTCTTAATGCAGCCATGTTGGCCATCAGCCTCGCTGCTCGGTAACTTGTTGGCCAACATCAGTCAAACTTGATAGCAGGCTGAGACATAACCAAACATCAGGTTACAGCTTCTGTAAAAGCTGGTATGTAGGCAGCCTGGAGATCCAAATTAGTGCCGTCACCGAGGGAAATCTAGTCCATACCCAGCCCATATGCGTTTTGTTTGACAGAGCTGCTGTCCAACCGACACGCGCGCAGTTCCAGATGAACCACGACACACTTCCTGGCCCTGAAAAGCCATGGATGCAGAATCGCTACTTATGGGGAAGAATGTGGGAAATACTACAATAAAAACTGTTCTGCAGAGTTGAGGCAGAATACTAGCATGGAAAACAAAGTACAGGTCGGGAATTTTTACCAGGAAAGACTTTCTGTGAAACATGACTCCATTTTTCCTGTAGCCTTTTGCTGCGTATTATCTGACTTCACTGAGTTATTTTCTTTCTGAACAGACTTGCTGGGAATAGATAAGCAAGGTTACAGTACAGAGTCCTCTCTCCCTAACGCACCTGCTAAAGATCATAAACCTACAGACAGGTCTATCCATGTAACAAATTGATGCACCAGAGTTGCCTGAAAGGTGTGCGATTTTTTTTCAAAGATGCACAGCACAAAGGAAGAAAGCAGCCGCAGCAGACGAAGAGAGTTAAATGATAAATCCAGGGTCAGATAAAAGAATACAGGGGGAACTAAAATACAGAACTAAGAAAACAGGACACAAGGAACAGGCAGGAAGGAGACTGCTGGTGGCTGGTAAGGAGAGCTCTAAATGCCAGACTTGAGAAGTAACTGCAAGGCAGCCATCAGTCTGCATTCTCTCGCTCGCTTTCCTTCGGGAACTGTTGGGCTAGATGACAGGCTATTATGTTTAGGAAATTTGCTTTGTAAATACACGTAATGTATATCTGATGAGTATCTGAATGTTTAAGTTAAACTGGAGAGTTTCAAGTTAAAGTGAAAGGTTTTGGTGAGATTGGAGAGCCCCCACCTGTATCCCAGATTCCCACTCTTATTTTTGTCATTCTATAAAAGCTGCTATACAGTTTGTTCCAAGGATGCCAAATTGCCAAGATCCAGGTTTTCAAGACATCTTCTGAACACAGACGTGCTACAGAGGAAAGGTGTTACTTTGCTGCAGCCTGATGTCTTCAGCACTGGGTGATCTTCCAGCAAGAAATGTTTAGCGACCTCTGCCCTGTGAGCACACATACGCTCAGGGGGCAATGTGCCCCCAACAGCCAACATCAAAGCAACTGGTTGAGACTGCATGCTTGCCCAAATTCTGTCACCGCTATCAAAAAGCAATCAAATACAGCTATTTTGCTATGAGGAAGTGATTACCATGCTGACTAATAAACTAACAATCGACCTGTTTGGTTTAGCACATGCGAAATCGCAGGAAGAGAAATTTGAGGAAATAAAATCAAAAACAAGGACCTGAGAGAGTGACGATCACCTGGCCTGTCAGTCTCTCCCATAGCTTTTGCTCCTCTGAAGCCACTTTCAGACCCAGTTGGAGGAGTGAAAAACTTCAGAGATCATCACATTCTCCGTAGGTCCAGGGGGTAAGGGGATGGATGGCGATCAGCAGCTGGGTAAAGGGAGAACAAAACCAACGCTCTCAGGAGCAGAAAGGCAGAACTAAGCAGAAGACCCCTGCTTGAGGTTATTGGGGAGGGGGGAAGGATACAGCACAGGACCAAGGCCCTGCACCACAGACAGACAGGCAGGCTTCATTATTTCCAGTGCTCATGGAACAACTAATTTTTAACTGCTATACTAGAGTAACTTGGCCAAAGAGTTCTAGTCTATGGCAATTAAGAAAAACTGCACATCTTGGCACTTTTAATCAGTTAACATTGCTTTGTAAGGCAGAACTATTTCAATAATCTTCAGGACACCACCACTGCTTTTAATCTCGTGTTTAAAACCCTTGAACCAGGAAGTTGTGGTTCAGAAAGGAAAGGCAGGACACAGTCAATGGTTGGTATCAGTTACTGCACACCTCTGCCAACTTTCTGTGTGGATAAAGCTGCTGGCTATTACGTTTCCTTTTTGTTTTAGAAGTCCAGCAAGATGGATCTGATTGGCTTCCATAAGCCCAAAAAGTGAATTACAAGATGAATGGTGTAATTAACACTAAACAACAAACTACACAAAGAAACTAAAGTGCTACATTCTCACAAAGGCTAAGAAGTTAATATTTAATATGCATTGAAGATTTTATTTGCATTAACTGAAGATTCAAATATTAAAATAAGTCTACATTAAATTACAATATTAAATATGTTTAAATACAATAAACTAAACGTGTTTAGTTTCTAAAAACAAAGGGAACAAAAATAACTCAGAAGAATGCAATACAGTTAATGACGACAGAATAAGGACTTTAATGTGTAAATCCACAAGATGTCAACTCTTAGCAATGTTTACTTTAAGAAGAGGTGGTGGCCTTTTAATTGATGCATAAACCCCATGTTACATAAACTTCGTAAGGTATCTCTCAAGAAAATATTGCTCAGTTTTTTCTCATTTATGCCATGATCAAAACTCCTTTGGTAGCTCTTTTTCAGAAGGACACACAAATATGCAAATCCAGAAAATTAAGAAGTCTTGTAAGTATTACCACAAAAGGTGTATTCCTTATAGTTACAATTATCTAACAGATCTACAGTGTCTTTCATTCTTTAATTCAGATCAACTTACATATATACAATATGTGACAAAGTACTCACAAAATCCTTAGTCTTTCAAGACAAAAAAACTATGCTTTCACAATATCGAGACATAAGAGTCTTTTTTAAAAAAAGTTTTTTTAAAGTGGAGCACACTGTACAGTACGTTCCCTGTATGTTACTTCAAAGGCAAAACTAAATGTTCCGGCAATTACATAAACAGTGATAAACACCAGTTGCCCTAAAATGAGGTAGGGCCTCTGACTCAGATCTAATCTTTGCCACCCAAGCCAGCAGTAGTAGTAATAAAATAATAATCCATATTTTAGCTAAATAATCCAGCAACTCACTACACACCTGAATGCAGTTGTCCTCTTGGCACTTCAAGGATCTCACTTCAAAACCTGATTTATCCAAACCAGACTGAAGTTCATAATCATTTGAAAGAAAATTAACTGAACACAAGTTTAAGGGTTTGGTGCATAATTTCAAAAATTCAGTGTATTTCAACAACACTGCTTCTACATAAGTGTTCATCAATTAAGGGTTTTTAAAAAGTTACCCAAGTTGTCACTGTAGCTAAAGAATGCAGCATATAGGGTCTTTATGGATGCAGTTAGGGACACATAAATGAAGAAACCAGACTTGCATCCATCACAGAAGTATTCCTCACACAGGTAATTTTACCTTTCCATCCAAATTCAATGACAGTGTTAAACAAAACTGGAAAACGAGGTTTTGAAAAACTCAAAAGAACAAAAGAGTAACTAAAAGAAATAAACCCCTGACATCTAAAATTTGTAAGGAGTCTTGACAAGGATGATCAATTAACATGTCATTTTGCTTCTTTTCCACAGCAGTGCATGCAGCTGGTTGAATAATATACATCAACCTGAAATCTGCTACAAGGAAAGTCTGAAACAGCATAGGTATTCGGTGTCCTGAAGATACATGTGGATGATTTTGGGTTTTATTTTTTTGGGTGTGTTTTCTGTTTTTTGTAAGTAAAAGCATGTCCTCTCCATTACGCAACATAGTGGTACTGATTGGGGTTGTCTTTGTCTCTCTCCATATAGTCTCTGTCAATGAGAGATTCAATCCTCTTTTTCAAGTCTCCAGGCTACAAGAGAAGATGAGATTAGTAAAACAGTTAGCAATATAAATGCAAATATATTTTATTTTAAAAAAACAGGACTGCTAACAGCTACATAAGAAAACGCACCACAGTAAATATCTAAACATAATTTCCTGCCAATACTCTGGTTCATTTCTGTTCACGCCCTCATTTTAATACTTCAATATCTGGATTTGATTCAGACATATTTCACATTTCTTACTCTTACGGACAAGCCCAGTGGAAAATATATTGAATATTTTTAGATAATCCTAGGATAGTTTGAGAAAAAATCAGTTACCTTTACAGGAAATTTCAGTTGATTATACAATTCAGAAACAAGGAGATTATGACCAAGTGTCTTTCTCATCTTCATTATTCGTACAATAGCAGCATCAATCTGATATTGCCTGTCTTGAAATACTCTTTCAGTTGTGCTGACCTGTTCCTCGACCTAAAGAACAATAGGACACCACAAATCATATCACCTTTTATTGCTGTTTTTTTGTCAATTACATTTCTATAGTTAACCTTTCCAATGAAATGAAACTCCTGTAGTATTACTCATTTTTGAGACAGACACATGCATTACTGCATGCTAAGGACTAAGTGATTCTGAAGCATACTGCTAAAGCAAGCCAAAGATAAAATTAAGGATAATGTAAAGAAAAAAATAATATACCTCTTCTTTTAAATCTATTTGATAAATTAAACTAAATCTTAAAAACTCATTTCAGATTTTTGAGAGAACACATAACAGAGTTTGACAGCCCCAATACAGTAGTCTTCCATATCAAACTGCTCAACTCTGATTTGACTTCTAGGGATTTTAATATGGAAAGGCAAAAACGAAACAACTCTATGTTAATTCAAACATGTTGCCTTGCATTAAGAATTGGCATTCAAGAACAGCAAAGACATCCACTACAAAAACAGGGACAACCCTGACTTTAGTAGCTCTCTTTTACCCGCTACATAAAGAAATGAAGCAGCATGGTGACTTTTGATTCATGAGTTCAATATAGTACTAACACTTTGGCCATACCACACAAACTTGTAAGATGGACTGAAACATCCACAAGATCCTGTCATTTTACAGGCATTTATATAGACATTCAAATTTGCAAGCACCATTTCAGTGAGTTTTAAAGTCTTTATTTCCTCTACAAGTCATCCTGACAACCAAAAAATTTATATTTATATAAATATCTCTTTCTTTTCTCCATATGCAAAAACTATGAGAGGAAGTGCAGAGATTCTGTCTCTCTATGTGGGACATGGATAAGCAGTTAACATAAACAGAATAAATGCAAAAAATAAATACATACTGTTTCTTTCATTTGGATTTGGTTGATCTTTATTCTAAACAATTTATGCTTGAAATCACCATTAAAGATGAATTTATCTCCATCTTCTACATCCTTGCCCTTTGGATTTTTAATCAATACCCGTGCTTTTCCACAAGCTAAAGACTGCAAGGTTCTTCTTAATTCACTGTCCTCTGTGAAGAGGTTCAAAGTATGGGAGAAAGCAGAACAAAACATTAACATGAAGAGTTTTATGTAATTTATCTGGAAATACAATTGAAAAGTTACTGGGTTTATGTTAGTACCTTCTCCCAGCTAAGTTCCAATTAGGGAACAACTTACAGCCTTCAAACTTGGTCTCATCTTTCACAGGGAAGTGCTGAGAGCATGCACAGAACTGTACATGCCAGGAAGACAGACTCAGGCTCTTCTCAGTGAGCTTTCCGTCCAAAAGTAGTTTCAGAAAAGATTTCACATTAACGTGAGCCTGGTTTTATTGCTTTACTTTTGTTTGGTAGTAACAGGACTTTAGAAGAAAACAGATCAGTTGGTGACAAGAAACTCAAGCCACCCATTTTATGATTTCATCCCTATTTTTAACACACACCAGAAAATATATAATAAAATAAAAAAAAAAAACAGAAAAGGAGTCTAAATTGATAGGAAGATGTTTTGTGAGAAGCCAGCGCTGACAGCTATTACAGTCACAAACTTCCCCCACAACAGGAAAATAGTAGAAATAAGTGAGTGAGGAAAATTTTATCTAGTAAGATTTAAAGCTAAAAGCATTTGGACAAGTAGATAAAATGAAGTCTAAAACATTCCAATAATTATGTTGCAAAGTTTTGTATCAAGGTTTTGCATTTAACAGCCTCTGCAGTCTCCAGAATACTTTTATTCACAATATAAAATTATCACTAAATGTGTCGGATCTCCTGAACGGAGGTTTAGTCTAAAAATTGAAAGAAATGTTTTGCAATCTAGTGCTGAAGTGCAGTGTAACTGAGCAAGAGACTAACACTATTATTATTTCTAAAATACTTTAACTTTCACACAGAGTGACCTTTTTCTTTTTTAAAACTTCCAGCTGTTCCATGATTACTAAAAAAAAAGCCTTTAAGGCACACTGACTAAACAGGCTTTTATGATGTTTCACACTTTTTGGGTGTTTCACCTTCCATAAATGCAGATTGTTGTGGTTTTGTCCAAACAAAGGATGCTGTTACATGCTCTCAGTATACTTTGGAGCTCTGCTGCTGTCCTGCACACCAAGTTGCAGGTTACAGTATGACAAAGGGAAAGAATCTGCAATTACCTATCAATCACTGAAGTAAAAGTAAAAACAACAGCTCCTAGGGGCTTTCTTGATAATGAGAAAGGCAGGCAAAAACATGGAGTATATTTGGATAACACATCTCGAAGAAGCATGTTTACCAAAGAGAAGGTAGCCATTCTTTCTCTGAGTGACAGTGTATGCGTTTTCTAACTGTGCTCATGTACCAGGGACAACCTCAGCTCTTTAAAGAGACTGGCAATGATTTGTTGTAATAGTGACTGGAAAACACGAGTTCCAGCTACGGCTAGTTAGTGCACCTGAAGACAGTAATATCCTACAGGGACAGAAATCCACAGGATGTTTTGTCTGGGTTTTTTTTTTTTTTCCAAGTAATGTGGTAATCACCCATGAAGTACTCTTCTATTTCATACTCACGTGAGTGTCACTTTTTGAGTCCCAAAAGTGTATGTATTTTGTGTTAGATGGCAATGGAATATAAAGATACAATAAAGTCTGAAATGTACAGAGACCTGTTACCCACACTGTTTCAATACCCAGGGGTTTTGATATCCGGATACCCACTTATTTTAAGTGCAAGACATTTACAAAACTAACTTGTAATACTGTAAACACAGCAATGTAGCCAATACTGAAGCTGCACAGATGAGTGTCTGAACAGCAGAACCACAGAATATATCATATTCACCTCTGTAAGTATAGTATATCATGAATGTATGAAAGACATTCAAGAACTGGAACTCTGGCTGTGGCTGTCCTGTCAGTGCAGCACTGAACACAAATGGCTAGGTTTTATTTTGTAAAAGTGCTTGCTTAAGTGACTGAAAGTGTTAAGTCACACTTTCTTACTGGTTTCTGCCATATTGACTGGCCATTTCTTTCCATTAACTGCAGTATGACTGAGTGGAACAACGAATGACTGGCACTATACTCTGCTGCAGTCAGCAAGGAGCTAGGGACACTGGACCGACAGACCTGGTGACGCCCATGGATGCACTGCTAAAGCTGCTTCAACAGGAGAAGAGTGCCAAACTTGCCAAACAGGTTTTTGTAGCACTGGGAAATCCCAAATGCTTCACACCTCATTCCAGTACTATAGAAACATCATGAATAGTGTAAGACATCCACAGGAACACATAAAATAAGCAGAATATAACTTAGTCACCTTTATGATGTTCTCAATTAAAAACCAATGTACATGCAAGAACTGGGGGCCGACTCAAGTTGGCCTGACATTTCAGAATTAGCGTTTTAAGACCTGCCATTATCAGTTTCAGCTGAGAACAGCTACATTACATGTTATATGGATTGGGTAAAAATGTCTGCCTAACCCAACATGGGTTCTTTGACTTCGCTAGTAACAGATGGAGAAGCTAAAAGATCCCTGAATTCTTGTACTGCGAGGGCTAATGAGTTCACTATTCACTAAGCCATTCGTAACTCTACAGACTATTGTAGTTCCTGCTTTTCACCTCTCTCTAAACTACCATGCCCCAGGTTTAAGAGGTGAACTCTCCATCCTCTGCATGGGTACCATTCAATAACATCCATACTTAATCTTTCTGTCTAATTCTACTACACGCCTTTAGAGATGGGATAACCTGCAATTTATGCAGTATCCAAACACAAGCACACACAAAGCACAATGATGCTTTCTGCTTTGTTCTCAGTCTCCAGAAGTTACCAGCATGCTATTTGCCCTTCTGATCACTGATGAACTCTCAGGTGATGTTTTCAGGGGACACAATGACTGAACAACTTCATTCCTGAGCAGTCATATCTAACAAAGTCAATCTCCGGCATGTGGTTAAGGCTATTTCTCCACTACAGACATCCTTATATTCATCAACACTAGATGCAATTTGATCTCCTAGTTGTTCAACAGTGTGAGACCCTTTTTAAACTTTTTTAGAAGTTTCAGATTTGACCTTTCTAAGGAATCAGCATCAAATTCTGTCACATCAGTATTCATCTTCTTCAGATCTTTAATGACTGTGTTGAACAATACCTGGGGATCCCAAATAGGAGCTTCCTTTCACTACGAAAGCTACCCATTCATTTCTACCTGTTGTTTTCTGTTTTTTCATCAATTATCCACCCCTAAGAGGAACTTCTCTCTCCAGCCACGAAAATTTAGTTTATTTCAGAGCTTGTGAGGAGCTCTTATCAAGAACTTTTTAAAACCCAAGTGGACAATTATGATTGTGCTTATGCTTGCTGACTCTCTCAAAGAACTTGAAAGGGCAATCATGCATCATGTAAATCATGCCGGCTCTTCCCTAATATACACTTATCCATGAGCCTACCAGTTCTGTTCTTCCCAATACAGACCTGCTACCCCACAGTAATCTGCAGAATTACTCCATGAACTTAAAACGTAAACAAAATAATTAGCATTGCTCTTGTGACTTGCCATTTCTATCGCACCAAGGCTCACAAATTATAAACTAGACAAACTAATTCAGTATTTATACTGGAAAGTTCCTGTAAAACTTGTGGATGAATACTACCAGTTGGTGGTGGATCTATGTTACTGTCCGATTTACTGACCTATTCTAAACCCTTACTGGCACTTCAACTTGCAATATTTTATTCTGCCCTACATCATGGGTGTGGCTGGCTGCACTCTTCTGCAGTAAACACCAGCGTGCAGAGAGTGGGTAACACCTCCTAACAGGGGCTCAACAAATACACGTTAGTTAAATAAAAACTGCACAAGGCTTCCATCACCCCATGTGCTCATTTTGTTTTATGCCCTCTAGCTTTTTTTTGAGTAAGAAAACAAATCCCTACTCACCAATTTCTATTTACCTTTTGGTCTATTTAGTTTAGTCCTAGCACACTTAGCTGCTCCTCCTAAAGAAGCTGTCCCTTGTCTCCCATCTTCATTCCCATTCTCTGAACTCTTCTTGAATCTACTATGTTATTTTCAGATGGTGGAGAGAGAAGCCTGACAAATCCTACAGACTTTCTAAAACATTTTAGTGTTCCAGCAGCTTCAGTCCCTTCAAATTTAGATGGGGCCCATCCATCTCATACAGGTTCCCTCTATTTCAGCGGCTTTCCTAATAAATCTAGACCCTCTTCCATACATCATTTTTTCAAGCATACACTGGAATTCTGCCTGTGTCTAGCGCTGCACATGGTGTTTAGAACATCTAGAACAGTTTCTACGGTAACCCTAGTGACCACATTTTGCCCTCCAGGATTTCTACCATGTCCAATGCTATCTGTACCTGTGAGCCAGGACCTCTGGGTCATCCAGGCCGGTCTGTCAGAGTCTGGTGGTCAGCACCTCTGCCCTTGGTGGTCAATTCACCAAGCAGCTGCATCACAAATGCAGCTACTTTTTCTAATAACTGAATCTCTGTTCTTTTCCAACTAGCTGGGACATCAGCCTTCGGCAGGGTGCCACTGAGCGAAAGGATTATCTGTGTAACAAGAGGCAGAAAGGGTGCAGTGTGGGACCTATTTCCAAGATCACTTCTGGCCATAAGAGTTTCCTGTCCTTTCAAGTAGGGAGACTGCTAGATGGGAATGGGACCTCTCTAATGCAGCTTCAAATGCCTTGTGTAGGTAGAGCCTGGGAAGACACATATTTTACATCCTCCACCCTGGCCCCACAGGAAGCCCTTGGACCATGAACTGTCCTCACTACCTCCACTCCTACACTATTTCTCCATACGGGAGAGAAACGCAGATGTGGCACTAGGTGCAATGACATAACAAAATATACATAGCTCCCATCTATCAATCAGGTCTATCCAGATGCCTTAAAAAGTCTACTGAAACCCTTTCTAGTGTGCTATAACGGAATAGATTTCCATGCAGCAGATTTTATCCGTTGCTGTCAGGCAGCCAAGGAAGCAAGCTTTGAGGTACAGCAATACAAGATGAGAAAGCAGGATCTAGATCAGGCTTGCGTGAACTTATGTCTGTTCTGTAATCATTGTACTCTGACCTAATGAGCCTCTCCAGACTATCCTAATGTTTATCATTCACACCAGTATGAGTTTTCTTCAGCTCCCTTAGCATTAATGGAGTGGATGACTAAGCAACTTGAAGTGCTGATGCTGAGAAGCTGGAGCACACGGGCTGCATTGCCTTCTGCAACATATCAGTCTGAACCACAGGGATTCTTGATATCTCCATTTTACAATATTTTAGTAAATATATTTACAATACTGTAGTACTTGTATGGTTTCAAATACTCTTTCAGCAGTTGTTGTATTGGGTTGATCTTAAGATTCAACATGTGAAGGGCTACTGGGTATGACCTGCTGGTTGATGCAGAAGTTTCAGAGAGTAAAGAGATGATAGTGTTATTTTCAATGCCAGTGGCTGTAACTATTTCAAGGAAGCGTAAAACTTTGAAATAAAACCACCCAAGAGCATAAGAACACAGAAGGTAGATACTGCAGATGGTTAAAAACCCACACTTTTGCTGGGTTTTCTTTGTCCTTTCTGACTTCAGGTTTCAAGTGCAGAGGGAGACAGCTACAAAGTATACACCCTATAGGACACTGCTCTTCTTAAGGTATCAGACCTATCATAACTGGGGCACTCCCAGCAGCAGTAATGGAGAACAGGCGAGCAAGCTCTCAGAACGGTTCAATTGAAAATACTCTCTTGAATCACCCCAAAATGACAACATTCTACAACAGATCACTCTGAAAATATAGTATTTGAAACTGTAATGGAACAAAAATAATCTGTACATGCAATAGCCTTTATCACCACTTGAATTTAAGAATTGCAATGATACATTTTGTAAATCTAAAAGGTTGTCAGTAGTACCATACACTACACAGCTCATTATTTTGTGAAGCAACTATTTTTTCTACACTAGGAAGTACCAGCAGTATGTCTTCCTCATCTCTTTTGTTGTCTATATACTATTGGCTCATAAAGTTTGTCCTAATGATTGTGGCAAAATTCTTAAAATTAGGCCTTTCAATACCAAATCATAATCAGCAATCACTCAGTGAACACATTTAAGAATCAAAAAGTATTCTTCCTACCTACACCAGTGGCCATTTTAATTTCTTCAAAACTGAATTCATCTCCTTCATTAAACATAAGCAACACTAATGTCTGAAAAAGCGATACTTGAAATTCTTTCTTTCCCTAGAAAAGAAATATCAAATAATTAGAAGTAATATTCCGAGCATCTTCTATTGTATCCCCCAAATCTGATGAGTTACATAAGCCATACATTCTTTTTTCTATTTCTAGAAGAAATGTGCGTTTTCAAATGCCTAGCACACAGAAGAGCCTGCCTGAATGCAGTATTGAGGAAACAGGTTATTTTTAAAACCTCTTTTTTTTGCTCCTCTAACAGTAGCAATACAGCAGAAGCTCATTAGAATGGCCTTGTATTTATTTCACATAATTTACTTAAATTACAATATATTAAATTCTGGCTTTGCCGCCACCAATAGCGAATCTCTTCATACTTCACCCAAATTTCATTTTACAGAGATGAGCAAGCTAATACAAAAGAAATCTTAGCATTGGATCAAATATTAGAGAAATAAAAGTATTTTGGTTTGCTATGATACAGAGTGACAGTATTAGCAGTAGCACAATGTTTGTACAAACAGGCAATGGAAAAGAAATAACTCCAACTCTTCAGACTGCTGTTAACACTTCTGTCAAATCAACAACTACAAACCTATCCATCTTACTGTTACATAATGCCTAAACCTCTGAGTTTCATATTTACAATGAGCTTGTAAAAGAATTCAAGTTTTTGTCTTTGCTCTGGCTCAATTAAGCTGCATTATTAGCAAGGCAAGATATTCCATGATGCAAAACAAAACCACATTAAGAAACAATGTGTTAAGACTTAAATAATTCAACAAGCATTTAAATTTTAACCACAGTCACTACATGACTAACACCATTCAGTCTTTTTGTACCAGTGAAGCATACTAAAAGCGCTACCAGTATTACTATGATCAAAACAATTCCGTATTAAAAAGATGCTGCATTCTTTTTCTTTCATTGGTTTCCTGCTTTATTACAACTTTATTCGAATGAGCAACAATTCCTATCAAATGAATACAAATGTCACCAAAAGGTATCACATTGTTGTCTTCCGTTAGCTAGGTAGTATTTCAGTTTAATTACAAAAAGCCTACTTTCTATACAAAATAAAAGTATTGTATTGTGATTGTTACTCCACTAAAGTGTTACTACCTATACAAAAAATACAATACATGACTAGATTCCAAATAATTGACTTAAAATTTATCCTAACAGGCTAAGCATTGAACAAGCAAACTTACTTCCTTAAATTCTGCCTTTAGGACAGCATGCCCTAGAGTAGTCTGCCACTGAAGCTTTCGCCCACTGTGTTTTCCCAGGTAGAAGGCTTTAAATACCTCCTGAAGCTTTATCATCTGTAAAGCAAAGAGAGAAAAATGTTTATTAGCATTATACCAGAGCAGTGATGCTGGATTATTTCACACACATAATTTCTTTATTCTCCTCAACAATGTTTCATAGTAAGTGTTTTTGTGTGAAAAACTAGATCCAAAGAGCAAAATTCGGCTCTCAAGTACACTCGTACTATTATGGACAAAAGAAAGCCTGAATTAAAAAATAGCTTTTAATTTCGCTTCCTCTCTCTCAATTTAAAATTGACATTTTAAATGCAGGGGCTAGTTTTGTGTGACCCATTGCAGGGAACAGAGGAAGGATCTTACAGGGAAAAAAGAAGTGCAGTAACATAACCATTGGCTAGATCAAAATGCCTAACCAATGTAGTTAAAGATTGACTAAATTAAGGTGAACCGTCAAGTTTTAAACTTTTAAGTGCTTGACTGCAATGTTACTTAGGACACTGATTTGATTTTACTACTAATTTTATATTATTATTATTAAAAAGGTACAAAAACACATTAAGTAAAACAATCATCAAAAAAGAAGTGGATTTTATGTACTACATTTTATTTTTTGCAATCTTGGAATCTTTAAAATGAGATAAGCCCCTTAAATATCCATCAGAAAACCATTAAATGAAGGGCATTAGTTCAGTCTGTGACGGTGATTATGATTCCACTCTGTAAAGTGCATTTAGAAGAAGAATGCAAACACTAACCTCTGAATTTAAGTGGACTTCCATAGGCGTATAAGTTGGCCAATATCCCATAGTTAATATATTTACTGTCAGGTCTATGTTTGCTGGGTCACTTTGGTTCTGCATATACTAAAATACAAGAAGCAAAAATAATTCAAGCACACTGTCTGCATGCTAAAGTAGAAAATATATATACTTACATTAGAAATTTAAAATTAGTATAACAATGAAAAAATTTCACAGGCCACATCCTTGGTTAGACATGTTCTACCAGGATTTTGAATGACTACTTAACACTCCCCTCCCCAATTTCAAAACACAGCAAGTCAATGGAAATAAAAAGAAAAGAACAACATGCCTTGAAGTATCCTAGACCACTGTCTTTACAGGTCAAAAGACCTTCAATCACATGCAAATAAAGCAAAAGAAAAGCTTTCGATCAGAAGTCAGGGCAAGAACTATAAGATCAAAAGGATCCCCTTGGACTTCCACATCTGTTAGATAAAACATTTTCATATAATTTGAGCACAGCATCGGTCAAGCCAGACTGCAAAGTCTGCAACAGAAAAGTTGCTGCAGTATTTTACTATAGGGGCAGGTGTCCTGGGTCAGATTTCTACCCCAGTATCCCTTCTTCAGTACGGCCCCAAAACGGGTACCCAGGGAGCAGTGCAACAACGGGGTGAGCATATACGGTATTTCCTCCAAAGCACTCCCTCGGTCACCAGCAGGGTGGAAGCTCTGGGGCTGAGACATACCCAGTTTCTGTGCACTTAGCAACCTGCAGGGAGTTTCTCTGGTATGGATCATTTACAAAGAATTCATCAGAGCAGCAACAGTTTACAGAATGAAGGGGTAGGGACTTTAACAGATGCCAGACAACTAAATTACTGTGTGGTATATAGACTGTAATTTACTTCAAAAGGAATCTGATAAAACTGTAAAATAAGATTATCTCTGAATAAATATACAATAAATAAATTCTGTTCTATAAACAGAACAATAAGTAGATGCTGTTACTATGACCAGGACCTGCTCCAAAGCTGTTTTGGTTAATTTTAGCTTAATCCAACGTATAACACCATTAAGTGCTTCCCCATCACTACTAACAATTTAGTACACAAACAAAAGCTAAATGTACCTGCTTAAACTGAACCATGACATCTTTTGACAGTTCCATGTCCTTGAACATGCCCTCCAGTTTACTCGTAAAAGCAGCGCCACATTCTGTCACACAAATTAAAGCAAAGGTCCCACAATTACAAGGAAGCACAGAACAAGCAATGAAGGTTTAACCTGAGACAGCTGAGCTGATTTGTCAGGTTACAGAGCACCCGCAAACACGTACATGTTTTAAGGACTTTGCCCCTCTGTAGCTACATTAAACGAACCAGTCACATATCTAAGAGGTCAGCCCAGCAGTTCTCGCTGAGCGCAATGAAAGCTGTGATATGCTCAGCTGTTACTTAAAATCTGGCTTGTCACTTCTCAAAGCATGAGAAAATAAGGATTCCAATTCACATGCCAAAAAGTAATAAAGATCTAACATCTGGATATGCCTACCATGCTTAAGCTTCGACAACATGGATTTCTCAGCATCTACTGATGCACTTTTTCCAACCAGCAGTCTTTTGGCCAAGTCTTTCTTATAAAATGCCTCAAACACATCTTTACCTGTATGGAAATTGAAACAAAAATAAAATACAACCGAAATCATATATGCAATTTGCATTACTACACTTCAGGTTTGTGACACAAGCCTTTCGCATGACATGTTGATCAGCAGAACAATATTCCCTACACAACAGTGAAGAAAAACATGTAGACAACTAGTTCTTTTTATACTTTAATTATTTTCTTAACATATTTTGCAAAAATCTTTTACTTCTTTCTTTTTTTGCCCCCCAGGAACATGGGCTGCCTTGTATTTCCCATTGGATCAGCTGCACATCACATGAAGTAATTCTGGGGTCCAAAAGAACATTCTGCCTCCAGTGGTCTGATTTGTTAAAATGGGGGGGGGGAAGAAAAAGAAAAAGGGTTCCTATGTATTAAAGAAACATCCTTTAAGAGCCTAAGGCAAAGAAAAATTGACAGAAGTTGTCTCACTTGGTTTACCAATAGCCTTTTGAAAAAGATTCACAGAATCACAGAATGTTCGGGGTTGGAAGGGACCTCTGTGGGTCATCTAGTCCAACCCTCCCGCCGAAGCAGGGTCACCTACAGCAGGCTGCACAGGACCTTGTCCAGGTGGGTCTTGAATATCTCCAGGGAAGGAG
>Ga0065711_1040018_pt1 | contig 17311 bp, 10 predicted proteins | sample Hoacrofraction12_FD_59098 | JGI IMG/M metagenome (GOLD analysis project Ga0065711, IMG submission 59098) | Hoatzin crop microbial communities from Cojedes, Venezuela - Epithelial fraction 12 v2 (version 2) | ecosystem: Host-associated > Birds > Digestive system > Esophagus > Crop | place... | reverse complement strand
CCCGCCCCGCTCGGCCCCCGCCCCCCGGGCCGCGGGGTGCCGGACGGGGGGACCCCGGGGAGCCCCGCTGGCGGGGGCCGGTGACGCGCTCGGTTCTTACCGGTGCCCCCGTCCCGCAAGAGGGCTGCGGGCGGCCCCGTGCGCGGGAGTGCGCACGGCGCCCGTCCTTGCGTTACATCTCTATCTATATAGGTACGCAGAGTGGCTGTATCATGGCCGCTGTACCCCATAACGGCCGCTCCAGCCGACGCTCCCCGTGCCTCGCCGCCCCAGCGATCCCGCGCCTGCGGGCAGAACCCGGAGCTCCTCCGGGCGGCCGCCGGCCTTTCGCGGTGTGGGCATCGACGTGGCTGGACGGGCACAACCCAAATCGGCCCCAAGGAGAAACGCACCTTTTGTATTTCGCAGCCGGGTTGATACCTAACCGGTTTCCTATTTAAAAAGACGGTAGGAGACTTTGACATGCCTAAAAACTAATGCAAAATTGTAGTGTTTGCAACTTAGAAGGCTGCGGGGAGATCTTACAGCAGAATTCCAGTACCTGAAGCAGCTTATAGGAAGGATGGGGAAAATATTTTCAGTGGGGCTTGTTGCAACAGGACAAGGAGCAATGGCTTTAAACTAAGGGAGGGTAGATCTAGACCAGACATGAGGAAGGAATTTTTTACAGTAAGGGTGGTGAAAGACTGGCACAGGTTTCCCAGAGAGGCAGTGGAGGCCCCATCCCTGGAACCATTCAAAGCCAGGTTGGACAGGGCTCTGAGCAACCTGGTCTGGTTGAAGATGTCCCTGCTCGCTGCAGCGAGGTTGGGCTAGGTGACCTCTAAAGGTCCCTTCCAGTCCAAAGCATCCTGTGATTCTGTGACTCTATGAAATTGCTACCCTTTCACAGTATTGTGAACTGGTCTCTTCAGAGAACGTGATAAAGGTCTGTGAAGTGTTTAGGCATACCCCACTGCAAACTATCATAAGTAATCTGTACATGTAAAGGCTCATAGTTAATTACTCTGATAACATGGTGTTTGGAATATAATTCTGTTTTGCCCATTCCAAAATCATCCAGAAGAGACTTTCCGGTTCTTGGGGTTAGGGTAGCACCTACTCCCCAACTGCGATATGTTTCAGCCACTCTGTAAGCACAGCTGTAACTTTATATCCTAGCCAAAATGCTGCAGTACTCTGCAAATGAAGACTCTGAAAATGAGAGTATGAAAAAATATTGTTGAAATATATAAGCAAACATCAGGGACTTTTGTTGCTTAGACAACCGCTACCAAAATCTTTTCTTGCATTTTTAATACATTGCAGCACTGCTTTTTTTTTCCCTCCTTCGCTAATAGTTTTTACTTGTTGACATTTTTGTTTCTGATCCTGGAGACATCTTCCAACCTGATAACTTCCGTAGTGAAAACGACAAAACCTGGAGGAGATCTCTGTTCCCTTCTTCTTTTCCACGGCCTGGATGTACGGCCCCAGTACAGCCCCAGGTGACCACTGTTCAGGGTGTACAGAATGCCCGAGAGAGACTTCCAAAGCTGTTGATTCCTGAATAGTCAGATTAGGTAAAACACTTTATCTGTGGTTAAATTCCTTCTCCCCATCTTCCCTCTCAAAATAATGAAGCAGCTAGGCCTAAACGTGATCTAAATCTGCCCTACCTTACGAGGGAGATTTGACCGGATGACCTCTAGAGGTCCCTCCCGACCTGCCTTACTCTGTTACCTTCTCGCCGTTTCAAAAGACCAATAATAGCAGTCTTCATGACTGATAAATTGCATCCGAGGTAAGTTCCATATCCTAAATGCATTTTTCTTCCAGATCTCCATTTTAACCCCATTTGTTTCACAGCTCATCACGACAGATCTTCCGGCACACAAGTTGTCTGTGAACCTGCAGAGATGCTACTGCTAATGCAACAGTATTGGTATGCTGCATTAGCATTGACCTCCCTGCTCTTACATGTTTTCAATCTGATCATCGTTATTTAGTCGTTTCTCTTCTCTTTCAATTTTTTGAAATTCAAATGCAGGAAATAGCGATCTCTTTGTTTTTGAGGCAAGGCTTTCGTTTATGCAACACAGTTTTGTTCTAGTACTTTCTGGAAATGTAGAATGACTTTTCGGTTTCATCAAACCACATTTATATGAAACTAACCTCCTGGGCAAATGCAAACCGCCCTTTTAAAACGGACCAGTCCATGTTTAAACATAATAAATAAAATCTGACTGAAAAACTAGTGAATTTAGCCATGAGCACCAAGGCTAATTTGTAAGATCTATATAGTGAAGTAATGCTGTGGATGAACCTACACAATCTGCTGGACATTAAATGATAACCGTGTGAGGGTGACAGTTTTCCAAGTCATTGTGGTAATACATAACAAATGCCAATCATCAGCCAGCTTCTGGCATATTCAGACACTTGCTCTGTAAATAGTGCTATTTACACTGAACCAATTTTTCGCTGCATACAGGTCCCCCTCACCTGTGTTTCAATCTGAAGACAAACGTTTGCAACATCCCATGTGTCAATGGCTTTTAAGGCTCAGTGTGTGTCCCCCACCCAGTGATCAAGACATGCTTATCTTAGGGAAAACAGGTGTAAACAGGCCTTTTTCCCAGAAGTCCTGCCCCAGCTGAGAGCAGCCTTGCTGCCTCACGTATGGCTTGTGATTACGCTTGCTGCTCAGTGATGCTGCAAAGATAGAAAGGCAGACAGAGGTTGTCAGATTTTAGAGAGCCCTCGTTCTCCTCGGTTCCTGCCTACACACAGAGCTCCTCTGAGCTTCACGGACAGAGTGGTGTGGGGATCTGCTCCACAACCCTGCAGTTTGCTTTTATTCTTGCAATGTTTTAGGGTCATTTGGCACAAGCTGCTGTGTGGGTATTGGTGAAGCATCCATCTCATGGGGAAGAACCTGGTCCAGGTTTCATATGGACATCTCGTTAGCTGGGCCGAGATATTTCAAAGGGGAAGAAGTTATGCTGAAGGTTCCTCTTTTCAGGAAAAAAACTACACTCTGCAAAGTGCATTGATTGGATTCAGCATGTGTACGTCCCACCTCTATTTGTCTATCCATTAGCCTAGATAAAAGCCTTGGCCATGGCAACTCAGACACTTTTTACTACATTAGTCTACTAATCTAGTCAGCTGGTATGTGTTTTAAGGAATTGGACATTGCGGTGATCTTGGGTCTGCGACTTGCTGGTTTCAGCCTTGGGCCAAAAGCAAAACAGCTCTCAAAGGCTGAAAAGACGAGTGCAAGCTTGACATAGTTTTAAGGTCACATAGCTCAAGATCCACGGGGGACAGAAATGAATGCTTTTTACTGCCTGAAAGCTTGGGATTACAGCTTTTGTATGTCAAAAGGCATTAATCTCTGACTCCAGTGATGTGTGAAGTCTCTGCCGCTAGAAGAGTGCGGGCTGTTTCAGAGGTGCTCGCGCTGAGGTACTGAAGTAGGTGGCTTTCAGAAATTGAAGTGTTTTCAGATTCCGGTACTGGACTGATGAACTGAAGGAAGGCAGTTTTATGAATAAAATCTCCTAGACTCAACCAGCTTATCATCTTGATTAGTTTGGTCTGAAATAGCTAAGTCAGGACTACAGGGTCAGATCTACGGTTTTCAAGCCTAGAATTCACCAATATTGTCAGCTATTCTGACTTCCCACATGACATATCCATAAAATTTTGCTCTATATCTCTGCATGCGGTCTGTAATTCATTAGCAGCACAATAAACACTCATGTTCCACAGGCATTTTCCTTCATAAAGTGATTTCCCATGTCAGGGAATGATAATATATCTTCAAGCACTCCTGCACACTAGACAAGTGCACGAGGATGCCTGGAATTTCATTTATCACTTTAGTAGGTGTAGTCTTTAAGGGTAGTACTGGAAGATCTTAAAGGCTTTATTCTGTAAATGCTTCTTCGCCCTTTTCTTTGATCATCTCTTATGATGTGACAGCAAGGTAGTCTCTTATTTAATTGGGATTCAACACCCCTTGAAGCTTCCTAGTGCTGTTTCAAGTGTGAGTCTTACTCCCAAAAAGTTCAGTGCAGATTTCTACAAATCTTATTTTCTGATGATTCCTATCATCTCATTGGCTAAGCTTTGGAGAAGGCATCCCATCTATTAGAACAGAAACCTTCACTTGCATTGGGTTGCCATTATTGCAGCCTGCCCACCCACAGCCGATAAAAACAGGATGTCCCTCTTCTAACGTTACAATGATCTGAGTGGACAGTATATCACTAGTTATGCTTTGAAACATTTACTTTGCCTGAGGGACCATATACTAAATATTTAATTAAATTTAAATTATAAAGAATGCAGGCTTATCTATGAAAAGGCCTTAAACAGACAGCTGGCAAGGAGAAAGCTCTTCAGGGTATAATAAAGTAAAACTGCCATGCCCTCCAGAATAATAGGCAATAGACTTAATCGCAAAATAAATAAGATGCCAAAGATATAAAAAACTTCTGAAAGCTTGAGGTATAATAAAAGGGAACAAATAATCAGTCAGGAATCAGTCTTATGGATAATATCGTATGTGGTAGTACTTGAGGAACTCAGCAACAAAACATTGAAGCAGGCAATTTTGAACGTTTGTAAATATGCTAAAGCAGTATAATCTATTGAAGATCATTCTTCATTTACTATCCGCTTTTTTACACACCATAGAGAATTTTGCTTCATTCTTCCCCTTCACTAGTGAATCAGTCACTTTTTCATGTTGTTTAGACAGTTTTTTGGGACCTAAGCATAGCTAAGCAACAATACTGATAGTGGTTCTTTATACAGAACTGTTAAATAAACCAAAACTCTGTATTTTTCTGAAAAGCTGTAACAGTTGAAGGACAATTTGAGAAAACCTCCTTTATATCATAGATTATAATATACATTCAGACTATGACATGAACACCCTAGGACTTTTAATGACAAGAGTAATGGAAAATAAAAAGTATTTTTCAGGTATAACAGGCAGAAGAATAATTTGTATAGTGAGTATAAAGCACTGTCATGGTTTGACCCGGCAACCGGCAACTCAGCACCCGACAGCCGCCCCCCACAGCGGGATGGGGAGGAGAATGGAAAAAGGGGAAAATTCATGGGCTGAGATAAAGATAGGTTAATGAGGCAACAAAGGAACTACTACTACTACCACCACCACCACCAATGAACATGCAAAACAAGCTATACACAATACAATTTATCTCACCACCAGAGGACCAGTTGCGTAGCCAGTCCCCAAGCAGCAACTGTGGAGCCCATGGGTTTCCTGGAGTTCAAGAGTTTTGTGGATTTCACCAAATTCACAAATTTCGCGTAACTCACCACACTCACAGAAAAAGACCGAGCTCCCAGAAAAGTTTGAATGCCTGGACAAAAGAGGATTCAAACTCATGGAAAAGATAAAGAGATTAAAAAATACGATTCCTGCCCCCCGGCCAACCCACTTTCATAAACTGAGCATGACACCTATGGTATGGAATGTTTCCACTGGCCAGCCTGGGCTGTCTGCCTGGCTGTGCTCCCTCCCAGCCCTGCAAGCCTGCTCATGAGCTGGATATGAAAAACTGGAAGAAGTCCTTGATATCACAGCAACAACTAAAACCATCAGTGTTAGCAACATTCTTCTCCTACTAAATCCAAAACACAGCAGCTACTGGGGCGAAAATGAATGCTATCCCAACTGAAACCAGGACAATCACCTTACTTTATGATCTAATTGAGAAATCTATCTGTGTAAAATACCTGGCTTAATACTGCTTTGAATGCTTTTTCTCAGAGCAGCCTTGAGCAGAACGTGGTATTTACTGAGGCCAATGAATCTGGAGAGAGCATCTTGCACTTTACGCACCCAACTGGGATTTTTAATATTTTTCATACAGTTGCACAAGCGAATCTCTAGTAAAACTTATGCATCAGGAACCTCTCAGAAGGACTAAAAAAGTTAGATGAAATATGCCAGCTGCCCTTGTCGTTTTACCCTGACAGGTCTTCAGTGGGTTACAGGAGCCAGCACATGTAAACAGTGGGAAAGCGAGCACAGGGACCCTGGAGAAGACGGAGTTGGTTTACCACACCTTACAAGCCTCCTCAGCTACCTGGAAGCATGAGATTTTGAGGGGCTGACCTGTTGGCAGCATCCTGATTGTTTGCAGCTGATGGAACCAAGAGAGGAGGTTTGGGACTCCTGGTGACAACCACAGGCGCTACCACTGTCTGCCTGTGGCTCTGTGGTATGATGGCGTTTTTCAGGCAGCAGGGAAGAAATAAGGTCTTGCTGAAAACGGCTTCTCTTTGCCCTCACCAAGTAACTCCTGCGACACAAGCATTTTCCTTCTGAATATCCCTTGTGTTAAGCTTGTTAGCAAGGACATTTCAATGTCACTTTTATGTCTTAGACTTCCCATTTTGTAGGCCTTTCTTTTCAGACTTGCACTATTTCTCTCAGTGATCTCTGCCAGCGCTCTGCCAAAGTGCACCAGATACCTCCACTGCTGGCTTTATACATTAATTTACCTGGTTATGAGCTCTACACAGTGGATGGCACAATCCAACACTACCTTGCTCTTCCCCATCTAAGACCTAGCAGCAGATGGAGATGGAACATTGTCAGTCCACCCAAATGACCTTCTCTAACAGCGAGCCTGCAGAGTCCCAACCTGTGGTTCAGATTCATCTATACAGGGGAAAAAAAGTTAAAAGAGATGTTCTGGACTGTGTGTCTTCTAGCAGTGTGATTTTGCTGACAGCTTTGCCTCTGTCTTGCCTTTCCATTACGGTGCAGTTTCTGCGGTGTCTCAGGGAGAGGGACGTGAGTGAGTTTAAAGCCTAATTTGGAGAAGGCAGCAGCAGTGCATGGTTTGCAGGGTTAGAAGAAGCGTAGGACTTGGCAGGGTCAGTGCCCGTTCCATCTGCCATTGAGGGAGGCAAAGCCCCTTGCCAAAGACACCTGCAGGGAGCGCGGACTGTGGGAGTGCTCGCTCTTCGGAATGCAAAAAGCCCCAGACGAGTCTATCGTTAATGAGCCAAGTGGATTTTTTTCTTGATGGGGATTTTTTTTGTCACTTCAGCAACAAGCCAAACGGTACCCTCACTGGTGGGCTGGTTCCTGGAGTCAGGTATTTCTACCACCGCATGCGGTGCTGCAGAAACCAGCCATGGCAGCAGCCCCACTCTTTGGCAAAAACAGGCTAGAGTTAGACTCAGCTCCAGTTTCTAATCCATAGCCTCCTGCCTGCAATTTCAGGTTTCAAATTAAAGACCTGGCACTGGTATCCTTCATGATAGCTTTGTTTTTGCACTTCAGGAAGTGGGAAAAACCTCAGATGGTAGCTCCAAGGAGCCCAGCGGACAGCGAAAGGAGGTGCCCCCAGCGCAGGAACCCCGGGGCACAGACTCCCTCCCGCTGGTGATCTGCTGGGTCCAGCAGACCACTTGCACATGGGGGCTTTCAGAACATGCTGCAAGTCTTATTTTTTCAAGATGAAACTGGTGACAGATAACAGGTGTGATCTTTTACGGTTTCTTCTTTGAAGCACATAAATGTTGCAGCAGTAGCTATCCCACGCAAAAAATATACCGCATCATATCACACCTGCTGGCTGAGCACATTGCAACTGTTTGCATCTTTGGCCTTACCACGCTGCCTGGCAGGACTGGAAGTCCTCCTTCAAACGCTGTTTGAAAGAGCGGTACAAGTGAAACGGATTTTTTTTTTTCTTTTTGAAGTTGTCACTAATTGTATGTGTTCTCTTTTCAAGTGTCAGTCTCATGGTAACTTGTGATACCTGGGCCTTGCTGATCAGAGAAATGTAGTGTAAGTCTGAGGGAGTCAGTGTCTTGTCTGAAGCTCAGTGAATACATAAAAAGTAACGCAAAAATCCAACACAGCCTAACTTACTCTGAATCAATGAGAAAATCATCCTGGTGGGTGCTTGCATTCAGTCCACAGGAGCAAACATCAGAACAAAACCCCAACAGTTTTTACTGGAATATGAAGCAATTGAAATATACAAGAGTTAGCAGATCTAACACAAGAGAAGCTGTCATAGAAGAACTCAGGGATATCTGTGGGTTTTAATGATGAGTAGGGTTGGATAATAAAACCGTGTGGAAAACTGAAATAGACTTCATGTTCTCCGACAACACAGAAAGAATAGCCTAATTGAAAAACAGTGGTCTATCTAGACTTGCATTTATGATAATATTTGACAGAATCACTGAATGAAAAGGGTTGAAAAGGACCTCTGTGGATCATCTAGTTCAACCCCCCTGCCAAACAGGGTCACCTAGAACAGGCTGCACAGGACCTCGTCTAGGCCAGTTTTGAGTATCTCCAGAGAAGGAGACTCCACAACCTCCCTGGACAGCCTGTTCCAGGGCTCCGTCACCCTCAGAGGGAAGTTCTTCCTCATACTCAGATGCAACCTTCTCTGCTTCAGTTTGTGCCTGTTGCCCCTTGTCCTGTCGCTGGGCACCACTGAAAAGACTCTGGCCCCGTTCTCTTGACACCCACCCTTAAGATATTTGTAGGTATTTGTAAGGTCCCCTTGCAGCCTTCTCTTCTTCAGGCTAAACAAGCCCAGCTCCCTCAGCCTTTCCTCATAGGAGAGATGATCCAGCCCCCTCATCATCCTCGTAGCCCTCCGCTGGACTCTCTCCAGTAGCTCCTCATGTTTCTTGAACTGGGGAGCCCAGAACTGGACAGAGTACTCCAGATGGGGCCTCACTAGGGCAGAACAGAGGGGGAGGAGAACCTCCCTCAACCTACTGGTCACACTCTTCTTAATGCACTCATTTTCATTCATTTAAATAATAAGAGCTATTAATGTGTCTGCAGTCTGTTATAGCACAGTTTTAAGGTGATGATGAAACATAGAAATAAATTAGCTTCCAAGTGTGTTACTCTGTATGCTGAAACTAGAGCATGCTCCTTGTCAAAGTAAATTAGTTGAGGATGTGGCCTGCTTGTTTAGATCAAGTTCAGTATAGAAAGATCTTCTCACACCCTTCATCTGGAAAAGGTTCAGTTAGCAGGTGACTATGCATAAACGCTAGTCACCAAATGGTAGATGGGAGTGACAAATGAGATAAAAATTGCAGTAGCTTTGAAGGATGATGTATTTCATGCACAGTTCCATTCCACTGACATTTTTTTCCTCTTGCAAAGTAAGATTGCAGGGTCAGGTTTAAGGATGACTGTCATTTGGGGAGGTGAAAAGAGTGGGAGGTACAAGTGAGTGAAAGGGGGTCAGTGGACAGCTAGTTGAGAAACATTCTGGCATTAACATATGAACCAACTTAGGGTGAAAGGCAGCCTTATGGCTTCTGCTAAAGAAATGGGATCTTTGATTACTTTGATGAAGAAATGTCATCTCTGCTCAGAATACCTACATAGGTAGGTAAATGTTTGTCCACATAGAACAATTTTTTTTCCACAAAGAAGGAAGACAGTAGGAAGAGAAGATCGTAGATCTATGTTTTTCTCCCTCTAAAAGAGTTACAGGAGACAGATGTGCTTCCAAACCAGTACAGATAAATTTGAAGTATTGGCAGTGTCGTTCTTTTAAAAAAAACTTAGTATTGCTGTAAAGATGTAGTCAACTTTTATGGTTACACGTACTCTCTTTGTTTTACTGCAGCTTCATTTTAGCTGAAGGTAGTCTGATATTTCCGACCTCTCTTGTGATTTTTTTTGTTGTCATGGCTTTACAATATCTCACCATAAGAATTAATTGAAGTATGTTAACAGAGTGAAGAGAGAGTTACTTTCTTTTTAGAGTAACTTTTATTAAAATAAAGCCTGGTTTACGGTATTGCTTTATATTGATCTACATTGAAAATAATATGCTTCATAGGTAATTAATTCACAGCAAGACTCTGCTATTTGTAAACTGTATTTAACATGTACCAAATTACATGAAAAAGGAAATGGTGTTTGAAATCAAAGACTGCTACAAAAACAAGATGTGCAGAAATTAATTTCACTAGCAGTTTTGGAAGGAAGCTGTGGTTGGTAGGAGTTTAAACAGTTAATCTATTAAAAGTTTTTTCTATGTGCAATATGTTCACACAAGAAGTGTCAACACCAAGGCTGAATCTTGTTGTTCATATGTGGTATGTCACAAAAATGCCATGGACTCGGCTGCAGTCACAACATCAGTCTTTGTAAAAATTATGCCTGCTACTCACCAGTCTAAGAACTTTCCATCTACTGTTTTTGTGGAATTTAGAAACTGAAATCACAAAATGTATATACACATGCATACATATTCTTGTATTTCTGAAAAACACAGAAATACAAAGATCACTCAAAACAGGACAATAATTCTCCATGCAGACTGAATTTATTTCCTTTGCGTGCATGACGGATGACCTATGGAGGCTAAAAGCCAGATAAGAGCGCCGTGCCCCAGATGCCTCCTCCACAGGATTCTTGTTCAACAGTGCATTAACCAGTTCTCACTTTGTTAAATATATGCACACTAAGTATTCCTTGGTTTTTGGGTCCCTAGCAGAAGCTGTGGTGTATTGAGCAATGCAGAGCACTGCCACTGAAAAGGAATTTCGTGCTGAAATTTAGAAGGGCTATGTAAAATGTGATGTATATCAGGTTTTTCAAAGCAGGATCAAAATTAATGGATTTTTTTTCAGCTTTAGTCTTTAGCTTTATGGTGTTAATAAGCTATGTATGAAGTATGGGCAGCATTGCTTTATTTAATAGGAAATCTGAGAAAAAGACAAAAACATGGAATTAAAGCACTAATTCATTGTCCTTAAAACGTCAAATCCTATATATCAAATATAAATGTCAAAATCCCATTCATTCCCATATGAAGTAAAGAGATTGTACACTCCCTGAGGACAGAGATGCCAGCCATGGCAATGTTGACTATCAAAACCCTAAGTGCTGGCTATCAGAGGATCAACATCTATAAGACCGAAGAACTTTGTTTCCCTTCTCTCTTTCTGTTACCTTTGGTCATTAATAATCTGCTTTAGGATAACTAACAAGCCCTTTCACAACACGAACAGGACTTAAAACTCTTCAGAACAGAAGTCACAGCAGCCAGGTGCTAAACACAAAAGCACAGATAAAATCCCATTCTTCTAGAGATTAATCAAAACGCAAACTACAATAACAAATCACTCCTATTTTGTGCCACAGCATAGTGCTTAGCACATTTCACTACTTTATATCATATTCAAACGCAGTTACCTTCTTTGCCTGGGTGGGGACATACTCCTTGCTCCTTGTATTGAACCTTTGGCACTACAGGGAAGAGAAAAAAAAAAAAAGGCAGAAACATATTCACTGGTCCAGAAATAACAAAGGGCACAAAAATAAAGAAGTGTGACTATGAGAGAGAATAATTGTGAACTGGCTGAATGGCAGAGCTCAGAGGGTTGCCATCAGCAGCGCTGAGTCTAGCTGGAGGCCTGTAACTAGTGGTGTTCCCCAGGGGTCAGTACTTGGCCCAGTCTTGTTCAACTTCTTCATCAATGACCTGGATGAAGAGTTAGAATGTACCCTCAGCAAGTTTGCAGATAACAAAAAACTGGGAGGAGTGGCTGATACACCAGAAGGCTGTGCTGCCATTCAGCATGACCTGGACAGGCTGGAAAGTTGGGTGCAGGGAGGAACCTGATGAGGTTCAACAAGGGCAAGTGCAGGGTCCTGCACCTGGGGAGGAACAACCCCATGCACCAGTACAGGCTCGGGGCGGACCTGCTAGAGAGCAGCTCTGCGGAGAGGGACCTGGGTGTGCTGGTGGATGACAGGTTGACCATGAGCCAGCAGTGTGCCCTGGCTGCCAAGAAGGCCAGTGGGATCCTGGGGTGCAGGGTGTGACCAGTAGGTTGAGGGAGGTTCTCCTTCCCCTCTACTCTGCCCTAGTGAGGCCTCATCTGGAGTACTCTGTCCAGTTCTGGGCTCCCCAGTTTAAGATGAAGAACTATGGGAGAGTCCAGCGGAGGGCTACGAGGATGATGAGGGGACTGGAGCATCTCTCCTACGAGGAAAGGCTGAGGGAGCTGGGCTTGTTCAGCCTGAAGAAGAGAAGGCTGCAAGGGGACCTTATAAATGCCTACAAATATCTTAAGGGTGGGTGTCAAGAGAACGGGGCCAGAGTCTTTTCAGTGGTGCCCAGCGACAGGACAAGGGCAATGGGCACAAACTGAAGCATGGGAAGTTTTGTCTGAACATGAGGAAGAACTTCTTCACTCTGAGGGTGACGGAGCCCTGGAACAGGCTGCCCAGGGAGGTTGTGGAGTCTCCTTCTCTGGAGATACTCAAAACTGGCCTAGATGAGGTCCTGTGCAGCCGGTTCTAGGTGACCCTGCTTTGGCAGGGGCGTTGGACTAGATGACCCACAGAGGTCCCTTTCAAACCCTACCATTTGGTGAACTTCTTGCAAACTAATTACCATACAGGGATGTGTAAGGAACGCTCAATTTTACTGATGCAGGCTCCCAGAAACACTCAGCATAAAGCAGATTTTATGCTTCACAAAAGGGACAGATCAGGCTTGAGATCTTCTGACATAGCAGGTCCCTTGGCCCGCTCCCTGTGGTGGTAAAGCAGATTTCTCATGCTGTGTGATTATTCTCCTTTGGGGTAGTGAGTCCATCTTATACACAGTGTAACGTAAAGACATAAATAATTCAGTAGGCTTCTCATCCCCTCATTTGCCCTCCAGGTTTAAGGGAAAATATGATTTATATTTCTGCTTCCCTTATGGAAACCTCTAATTACAGAGGGATGGACATACGTGCCTTTTTTTCTCTCTCCTCAGTTTCCAGAGTCATTAACAGTCTTCCCAGTGCTACTGCCTACTAGCCCCCACAGGTGATCCGACAGTTTCACCCACATGCAGGTAAGTTTGCAGTGATTAGTATTGTTAGCAGGGACAGCAAAGAACTGACATTTCCCCAGTTCATTTTCCAGTTACTTAATATGACTTGGTGCAGACAGCTTTGCCCTGCCGTGTACCAATGAATATTTTAAGTTTGCATCCATATTTTTAACCAGGTGACATCCACTTCATTAACATACACGTTCTCTCTCTCACACCAGATTTGGGCTGTTATAACTAAAGATCTACTGCTGACTGAGAAAACCCAATGTCTTATAAGACAGAAAGGGAACTGATCTATTTATATTTTATGTTGTTCCCTTTCCACCTCCATTCTAGCCCCTAAGAAACTACTTCTCACCTCTGGCACCCACTCTCCTCTCCGATTCCTCAATTAAAGCAGTAGCTGGAGTTCTCCTTGTAAGATGATGCAATCACAGATGGAGGAGCTGGAAGCGTATTTTAATTTCTCTGTTAATTCAAGTCAAGCACTGCTAAACTGAATAGGAAGGAGAGAGGCTCTGCTCCCTTAAGGGCATCTGGTCAAGGGCCTTTTCGATACTGAAGGGGATAGTAAGAAAAGTGGGAAGCCATAAACAAGAACACACAGAGGCACAAATCCAATGCATGAGCTAACAGAGACAAAGGCAAGAAAAACAGACCTCATCAGTTACACTAATTGATGGGTTATTAATAAATAGCAGGCAAATTGGAAAGTTGCAACTGATGAGGATGCAAACCTGAGGGTCTGGGATGCTTGAGGTGTTTGGTGGAGCTGTGCAGACTGAAGAAGGAATGTGCAAGAGTGGGGACGGGGAGGAACCAAGCAGTGGTCGACAGCAAGGAGTGCAAAAGGTGCCCATCACCTGCAAAACGAGGCCAGATAGTACACTGTAAAGACAGCAGTTATGCATGGAGCGGAAGGCTCCCATTTCCCTTTTCATCAGAAAAAGCCATATTGCCCTTCAGCAGTGAAGCCACCCCAGGGAGGAAATAAATTCAGGTCAAGAGATTATCAATGGCCACTAAATTTTCACGGCTCCACTGATTTGTTTGCAGCTCTGATCAGCCTCTCTGGCTAAACACACAGTTGTCTCCCATACAGCTAAACATGCATACACAGGTGTGTTAACCCGAAGTGACACTATAGAACTGGGATGCACTTTGCTTCATGCCTGTATGTTTAATTAAAGACGTATGCTTTTAGCTTTGGAGTGGATAATGACAATAAACGGCTTATCTTTCTCTTCCTGCCTTCTGTTTGACTCCACTTGGTAATCACTGATTGCCATGGAAATCACCAAGTGCACCCTCGATGACGTTGCTTTTTCCCGTCGGATGTAGGTGCCAGGCAGATTAACACTTCTGTTTAAACAAGCAAGCTTATATGGAGAAAGCAAGCAAAACCTTTGAAACACCACGAGTTCTGCAGCTAAAAATCTTTGTTATCTACCTTGTCTTTTGAGCTGTAAGCCACCAGGAAAGGTTACTTTGGCAAAAGAAATACCAGTACTACAGGGCATGTCAGAGTTGAAAATATATGCAAAAGAAATAAAAAAAAGCTGTCCCACAGTAAAACAGAAAACTTCCCTTGCGAAATGTCGAAACACACTTGCCCTCAAAAGGCTGTCTTCTTCCCGTAGACACCGCTTTCCCGGCATGTCAACATGTCTGCAGCACGTCAGACACATCTCACAGGTAATCGTAAGACTTGGCTAAACGACAAAACTGCTTCTGTCACGCTTCTTTTCACGCCGTGCCCCACCAACTTACCCCTCTCCACAGAGATATTTCTTGACATAACACTTCCACTGCCTTTCTTTTTTACTTCTTTACCAGACACTGCAGAAAAGTAGTTCTCAAAGGTGCTTCCAGTGTTCGGTTACAAAGGCAGCGGTGAATCCACGGCTTGATTTTCGAAGGTATAGCAACCCCAAAGAGACTGCAGGGTAACAGCTGGACGCTCCACACCTCTGAAACAGCAGACAACACCGCCACTGCCTTCTGGCATCCAGCAAAGGAGTTCCAGAGGCCTTCATATGATTATTAGTAGCTGGGGAACATTTATATTTCCTGGAACTGGAAAACAGTGCAAGATTTGAAGCGCTACACCAGAAAACAAATAAATACTACAAAGTGCATGTACAAGGGAATGTCCATGCAGAGACATCACATTTTCCATTTCTTTTCATATGTGTTGTTAGCTCATTACTTTGCATGTGTATCTGAAGAACAAGATACCAGGATGTCAAGATAGTCCAAGAAACATTTAAGTAGGCTTGAGAATTACCGGACGTACAATTCCAGTCGTGCACTGTAAAACATCTAGAATACACAATTGTCTAACTTTATTTGAAGAATTTTTACACATGCTGTTACACTGAAACATCCTAACATAGCCATCACTTACATTAAATAAACCCAAGCCCAACCACACATTCTGTTAATAATTTGATATACCTTTATATTACTATTTAATAATTTATTAAATTATTAAATACTTCTTTAAAATGTATGAACCTCAGAGTTATTTGGATAACAGTCTGGAATGAAAGCTCTCTAAAGAGCTACTAATTGCCCTGATATACAAGTGCTGGAAGCAAATTTACTGCAGCATTAACTCAAGTCTATGTCAGTTTTGACAAACAATGAACAATTTTTGATAAACAAAAGCACAAAACTATACATAAAGTAGAACACTACTTGAGGAACTTAACTGCAGATCTAAACCCTCAACACTGTGGATCCAAATGTTAATGCATATGTATTTGGATATTTAGAAAGTTTACAAAAACAATGAGCGTAACTCAAGCATCTTTTCACCCAGTTCAGATCACGGGCCACCTGAGGATTCTTCTTCAGGTACTCTCATAAAATTTATACAGCAAAAGTTATGTTCTAAAGGCATTCAAATGGGATCAAAGTATCATGCTTCTGTATTATATGTATCTTTAATATGAATCAAAGTATTTTTTTTAACTTAAGGGGACAGTTACCTGCTTTTAAGATCCATGAAATGCTTTCCCTTCAATTGTAACAGCACAGAAATGTACTGTTATACACAGAAATTAGAGACATGAATGTACGGACCCTGGAAAGAATGGCATAAGCTATTCCAGTTGAATACAAATTTTAAAACAGGCAAGCTTGTCACTGAACATCATGCTGAAACTTAAAGAAGTTACAGAAACATGAGCGTCATTCAGCTGTCCAAGTTCTGCAACTCTAGAAAGTACAGCCAGCTATTGCCAGAAAGAAATTTTTTATACGGAAGCGCTACTGTTAATCTTCATCCTTTCATAAACCAAGCTTGAACAAAAGATGTAGGAATGCACTGAAAAAGTCTTAACTGTTGACATTTAAACTGACCATAAATTAAGTCTGCTGCCGTCACCTAAGTTCATAAGAGAAAACGCTGTTCCTGTTAAAAGAAGCTTAACACTGAAAAGAGATTAGCAATAGTTACGAAGGATATCTGTTGGTAAACAATGACATTGGAGTCCAGGGTAAATACGCTGCCACAAGATAGAGTTTTTTAGGAGATGAAAAGTTTATTTAAAAACTGCCAACATTTAACAAAAACGATTTTACACTATTTTCCATTTTCTACAGAAATACAATAACTTACAGCTGTGCTTAGTCCATTCTGTCACTAATACATATAAAAACAAGTCTGCTGATAAATAAGTGAAAAAAAAAAAAATCTATCAACCACCACCACTAAAATTGTACCTGTAAATTTTGGAAGACATCTGCATAGAATAGTTAGGACTGTAGAGGTGCTTTTTTTAATTTTGTACTACTAGGATATGTAAAAAATTTAATTAACATGCAATACAAATTATTTGAGATAAACAAGGTAAAACTCAGTGTGCACAACTGGAAAGCAGTGCTAGGATGCCCTCCTATGTTTCTAACTAGACATCAGAAAACTGAATGTTTTATATGGCGGAATTTCAACTTCCCTTCACAGCAAAACTAGATAACCATGAAAATCTATACTTGGCTAGGTTCCATTGAAGATGGATTAAAGGTGTGAGGAAAATTATCTAGTACTAGACAACAACAAATAATTTTAGAACATCTCAAATCAACATTAAGCAGATGCATTTTGAAAAGGAAATCAGCTGTTACCTAGTTATAAGCATTTGTGAGATGACACGGTGAAAAACGTGCAGTTTATTGTTGCAACATAAATGTATACAGCACACCTGGAGAACAGTAACACTTAAGCCATTCACTATTTATTAAGACTTTCTCCCTTCAACATAGCATCAATTATTACACGACACATAAAAGCTTACCATTCGTCCCTAAATATCTTGCATAAAACCCAGGCATTGACTCAATGCTATTGATACGCAATACTTCCGAAACCAAGGTGTTACCCTGGTTTGTAGTCACGTATGCTGTATGAAAACTTCTTTCCACTACGGGGGGGG
>Ga0065711_1040017_pt1 | contig 17312 bp, 7 predicted proteins | sample Hoacrofraction12_FD_59098 | JGI IMG/M metagenome (GOLD analysis project Ga0065711, IMG submission 59098) | Hoatzin crop microbial communities from Cojedes, Venezuela - Epithelial fraction 12 v2 (version 2) | ecosystem: Host-associated > Birds > Digestive system > Esophagus > Crop | place... | reverse complement strand
CTGCCCAGGGAGGTTGTGGAGTCTCCTTCTCTGGAGATATTCAAGACCCGCCTGGACGCGGTCCTGTGCAGCCTGCTGTAGGTGACCCTGCTTCAGCAGGAGGGTTGGACCAGATGACCCACAGAGGTCCCTTCCAACCCCGAACATTCTGTGATAAGACAAAAAATGGACAGCTCTTTTACAGATGGCTTTTTTTGGGGGGTAGTGGTGGTTCTTCTTCTCCCCCCAGTTCACACTTGATACCTGTAAGAGCTGGACTTTTCAGACGTACAGCAACACCCCACCTCAGCCCCCAGCGCCGATCTGCCTTCCTGCCCATCCGGTCCGTGTTGGGCAGAGGTCGGTTCACAAAGCCTCGCGTATTCGGTGCAGCATTCAGCCCGCTAAGCAGAATCCTACGAGTCTGATCACACACATGCCAAGAGACAGCTCTAGGGGTAATTAACAATACAAGACAGTATTCATTCAGCCACGATGGCATATTGGGTGCCAGTCCTGCTCAGCTTTCCTTTTCTGCTCACACTGCTGAAACTCTGAGTTCACAACCTCCTCCTCTTGAAGCAGCAGGCCTCTTTCCAGTTCAAAAAGGGTTTGCCACAAACATCTCCCTTCAGTTAACCAACTGCTTTCACACCAGTCTATGGCCCAGAAGAATACCCCAGCCAAACCCACCGATACCCTTCTTGAAGTACGCGCCAGTCACCTGTGCTGTGTCCTACCGCACACTGCTGACGCACTGCATCCTCTCCTCGGGAGGGAAATCGCAGCTGCCTCGCTGCACTTCTATCTATCTGTCCTTTCCGTTTGACATACCCATCTGCTGGCTCACGCTGTGTTTATACTGTAGCCACAGGAGAGAACACTTCGTGTTTTTGTGTGCAGTGGCCACAGCCACAACACCAGGAATATCACAAGAGCGACAAAAATCCCGTTCCGGTGCTCACAGCTCATAACACAATTACTTGGGGACCAGAGGTTTTTTTCAGAGAGCTGGTAGCAGCGTAACGAGGACAGTCATGCATACGCCCATTCCATTTCAGCTCCTGTGGTGCTTGTCCATAACCAGACTGCAGGGTTGGGTTTTTTTGAGGAACTGCATGCTTGCACCAAACCTTTTGCGCTGCAGCTTTATTCAATGTCACATCACGATCAACCGAGCTGTCACACAAAGATGGAAGCCCTGCTGCAGGTAACTCCTATTGAATTTTACTGTCAGCATTTCTTAGGACATATTAAGCTGGCAGGATGCTGAGAAGCTGTGGTCTTGAACAGTGAGCCTCTTCCAAATACTGAAATGGCGGGGCACGTGAATACATCTGGTTAATGTGACACGTTACTAATTGCATTGACTGGAGGGGACACCCAATGTCATGCAGCTGATGGATTAATGTAAAAATCAATGCTCTGAAGAACTTTAAACAAACAGAATCAGCAATGATTGTATTTGTTCTAAGCTTAGAACTACATACTTAATTTATCATATTTGTAATTAAAGTTAATACTAGCCAGGTGCTAAGCTATTTAATATCACTTGTTCCTTGCAGAAACCTCAAAGCTGCTGCTTTTCTGAAGCCTGTGAACTGTATTTGGTAGTGCAAAGATGTGAATTCTGCGATCCCACTTGCTTAAACTATTTAATAACCTGCCTACATTTTCCACACATCAAATAAATGAAGTGGAATTCAAAATGTAACATCTGTTTCTTTCTCTGTTTAACATTAGAGGGTTAGATTCTAAACAAATACATTTAGGAAGTCTTTTTAGGAATTTGTTAGGCTGAACAAAGCTAATCAAGGCAGCAAAAATCTTGTGTATTTCCAGAATGACCTCTTTGTTTGACCTGAAAATTGTGTATATTATTTTAAGTTTCTGCACATGCAAAACCTAGATGATGAAAGTCCCAGTTGTCCTTCCTTTTCTCTTCTGCTTCTTTATTACAACTTCTTAAAAACCAAATGCATGTTTGGGAAATGCAGCACAAAAAAAGGTTTCAGAGGAATACTTTTAACACAAATTAATGCTCCTTGGCGGTCAGCAGTAAGAAATAAAGGTGTGAAACATCCCCAAGAGTTCACCAATGTTACATTTGGATTAAGTATTGATTCACCAACTTCACCTAATTTCTACTTGATTAATCCATAATAAATCACATAGATCCATTAATCAGTTTATTGCTGAATATTGGACTTCATAAAGTATTAGCCAAAACTTCCAGCGCTCAGGCTACAAACATTTTTTTTTTTTCTTCCTTCTTTTTCCCAGCTGGCAGAAGAACAAGGCTTCGAAGATTAATGAATATAACTGGGAAAATATTTCATTTATTTTGTATGTATTGAATAATTTAACAAAATGAGGGAAGATGAACATTCTTACTGACAGACACAAGGACAACCTTCATTTCATCAGACGTGATTTCCCAAAGCATGTATTCTTTCAAATTTTCACTGGTCTTTTGGTTACCTTACTCCAAAATTAGAAGTAAAATCACATTTTACTCTCCAGTGCAGAACACATTTTGGAATACAGTTGCATGCTGATGTAGAAGATATTTCTTCTGGAGAGTTTGATGGAAAACAAATTAAATAAAAGAGCTGACAGCCTGGGGAGAAATGGTCAAATCCCAGACTGATACTGCTTCCCAGCAGACTGGAGAGCTAGACCTGGCACAAAACCTATGGTCTTCTGAACACAGCATACTGGCCAGAGTTCATTGACCCATTCTCCCAGTCCCATCAACATAATAGGACGAGGTTCCACTTGCCTGCCTAGACCACTTGGCAGGAGTAAACCTCTTGAAACTCTTCCTTCTTTCTAATTACTTTTGCTGCCTCGCTCTAGAGAGATTCCACAGACCAGTAACTATTCCTCCCAAAACTGCTGGTCTGCAGTCTCGCAAGAAAAAAATCCTGCCGCTGCCTTCCTCACGATGTTAGGAACATCCCTCGGAGATGAGACATGCTCACGGTGCTAGGGCCACACGAGCGTGCCAGACCCCCACCTGCTACCCTCTGCACGTCTGGTCCCTGAAATATTCCCAGAGGCAATGCCACGTTGGAAATGTATTTTTTACTTTTACTGTCTCCTGCGTCATAGTGTCTCTGTCCTCTAAAATAAATTCCCAGGATTCTGAAATGTCTCCAGCTCATGTTTTCTGAACTACATCTGTCAAGTCTCAGTCACTAACTCCAAGCATTCTTAATCATCTTTTCCATTGATTTTTTCCTCTGTTGTCACGAAAACTATGCTTCTCCTGTCTGGATCGCAACGACTTCTTCAACATAATTTGAAAAGCAGTAGCAGTAAAGAAGCCTACTGCAGCAGCAGCCAGCTGCTTGGATGAGAGATCAGATGATATTCCGGGAGCTTAGCATCGTATGCAGGATTTCACGTGAGGGACTAGGAAGTCAGCATGTTTTTTTCCAGAATTAGTTGCCTATTATCAGCTCTACTAACACAGATCAGTGATTCAAAAGACGCAACAAAAGACAGACAAGGACTGAACGAACATTTTAGAGACTGAAAATGGGCAACAGGACTAAATGCTTATTGTAGAAGGACACAATTGCCCACGTGCATTTAAAAAAAAAGAATCTAAGAGGTTAAAAGGGAATCATTTTAGTTAGTTAGTTACTCTCATTCAGAAAAAAACCCAGAAAAATTAGCACAAAGACCAGAGGAAGCTTCCCGAGCATGAAATCCATGCGGTTTTGTAAACCCCCTCCCATTGTCCCTTTCTATGTCTAGTGCTTAAGTTGACAGGACACAATACCAAACAGTAGAGCTTACAGCACAATTATTTATTGGCAGAAGATATTAGTAAGCGAACTACTCCCAAAACTTCGATTCGAGACTGATGATTCAACAGCACCACCTAGTAATGACACCAGGAACTGGAACAGTTGGATCTCCTGTTCCTCCAAGGGCCAGCCATGCTCTCCAGCAATGAGCTTTAGAGCTACTGCATAACCAGACCAATAACCTTTCTTTTCTCCAAACAGTTATATAAAGACAGAACTTACTCAAGCAGGCAAATTTTCACATCAGACATATTCATTAGGAAGAGCCCACAGTGTTTCAATGATCAGTACGCAGACACGACAAGCTGCACACATATAGCAAACAGTATATAATTCAACAAGTTGGATAAAGCTGCAACTATTCATAACAGATACGAACAGGAAAACAAAAGGTGTTTTCCTATTTTAAGAATTCATTTTTCTGTAATCTCAGCCCTTGCAATACGTGAAAGGGATTTTCTTCCAGCCAAGCAGGCCGGCATCTCAGATAGTCCCAAACTTCAGATAAGAAGATGCTCCCCCAAAGGTCTGATCTGCCAGCCCGACTTTCTCACCTTGCTGGGGAAGGAATGGAATGGCTGGTCTGTGTGGCAGCACAACCCACTACCACAGCACAACCCACTACCACTGGGAAAGCATATGGGAGTATCTCTATTGAAGAAGAGAGAATTGTTGATTTTACCTTCCCAAAATTCCAATCCTAAAAGCTAACATTGTGTAACTTTTGCTGCACATTGGAAAGGCAATTATGAAGTCATACAGGTTCTAGATAAAACCAGGTTTTTAAAGCAGTCTACTGTCTATCATGGCTTTAGGACCTCAGGGACATATTTTTTTTCCCCGCTGTACACTCTTCTCATAACTTATCATAATATCATTATTCATTGCCAAATTACTACAGCTGATAAAGCCAAAGGCGGCAGTCAATTGGTCAAGGCTTCAAAAGTCACTACTGATTTCAGACAGCTTTATGAAAGAGCTCAATGCTCTGTGAAAAGCTGGACCCTTGAGGTCTGAGTTGCAGCATCTTAAAAAACTGAAGTATGCCAAACTACAGGTCATTCCAGAAAAAGAATCTAGGTAACAAACCCCTTCAATACTGAATTAGCATCAAAAAAAAAAGACAAATCGTGATTAGAATTGAAGACTCAAGAGATCATGAAAAGCACTTGCTTTTCCAAAACATTACATACCTCTCTGTATTTTTGTAACAGCACTCTGCAGTGCATTCCTCAGTGCCCCCTCACCAGCACATCAAACTAGCTCAGTCATTCAGAAGCTTTCTGAAGGGCCCATGGATCAGAAAAGTCCGTAGAAATGCTCTGCCTTTTGCTGCTTCTTGTAACATGAGCTTTGCAAGGCTGAAAAAGCAAAAGCTCCCCAGTTGTAAGAGAAAGACACTGAATCAGGGGGGTTCAACTTTTTGCTTTTGGTTTGTGATCACTGCTAGACCCTTTCTAGACCCTTTATAAGCTGTCAGAATAAAAAAAAAAAGAAAAAAAAATGACAAAAAAACAGCAACAACAACAAACACTTTCCCAAGTACTGATTGTGGAAAAAAAATCAAATAAAATCACTTCATAGATTCAGACCTGAACACTGGGATATGATGGCACATTACTAGGGAAACATTTGGCGATATAAAAATACTTTATATGGTTAACTGCACCAGAGATCCCATTTCTTTTAGGCAATGATAATGATTGCTGGGCAATAGGACACTGCTCTTCAAATGCCCAGAGGACAGCTAAGATTGAAACAATAATGGTGCAGCTGTACAAATTCAGAGCGTGCCCTACTACATCTAGGGCAAGGCTGAAATCAGCAGACTTTGTTCTGGAAAACAGAAGAATAGGTTAAAGAAGGCTCCCTGAAAAACTGTATTGAAATACTGAAATAAAACCCGTACCATAAAAATTAAAGGTGAGAAAGACAGTGCTACACAGAGAAAGTAACAATATCTGACAGACTAATGGAGAGAAAAAGCAGCATAACACACCAAGGAGGAAAGCTTGATCATAAACGGAAAAAACACATTTAAGGCAGAGAAAAAGGTCACTATTACAATATTTAATATTCAGAGTTCTTCGAAGGCCATTACCATCTTACCCTCTCTGTCGTTTTTGATGATTTCTGTGATGCCTCATAATCTTTCTTTGTTTCTAGGATTCTTTTTACAAGCCCACCTGTGAAAAAACAGTGTATTTCTCAGCTCTAGTTGGCACTGAAATGTTTAAAACATTCAGACAACAAAATCAAAACCAGCTGCTTAATTTTTTTAAAATGTAAACAACTTTTAGAGCAACATGAACAGCATTCTATTATGTTTTTTTAATTACTGAAATACAGGGTATTTATTATTTGATCTATCTTCTCCAATATCCTCTAAATCAAACTGTATCATCAGTATCATTTACTGAATGACTCTTGGTACAGAACCAGATCCTTGAGCTGTATTAACACTAAGGCTCTTCCTTTGCACCCCTCTTTTGGAAGAATTCAACAGCTGCATGGTAGGTGTATAAATATTTCCTTGCACGGAATTTTTGGATGAGGATCAGTATATCTGCCTAAATCACACCCATTTGTAACAATAATGGAAGCCCCCGAATCAGAGATCTGAGGTCACGCGTAAGCACAAATGTTGTTAAGAACTGGTCCACCAATTTTTCTAAAAGCTTTTCTGTAACTTGCCTTGAACAGCCAACACTATCTTGTATCTCAGAGCTGACAAGTTGTACCTGACACTCTAAGAAACATTAATTTACGACTTATATGCAGAATTTTAAATCCTGCTGACATTAAAGATGCATAGAAAATCTGTACTTAACATCAGTTGCAAGTCCAGCTGCTCAGTTAAACAAGACTGCGTTTGATAAATAATTTATGTTTTTCTTGCAAAAGTTGCAAGCTTCTACCCTCAGGAAGTATTTTGCTGCTTAATTCAGCATTTTAAGTGTTTGACATTTGATTTAAACCCATGCTTTTATTCTATGTGTATATAAATACATGTAAAAGCAAACATACCATGCTTTTCATCCTCAACCAGCTCCACTTCTGGCTCCTACACATGCAGGAAGAGAGCTTTAGTTGCAAGAAGTTGGCATTGCTATAACATACAATATTCAGCTAGAATCTACTTAAGCAAATTACAAACAAAGTATGGGAAAAGATTCTCTAATTTGCAACATGAACAGACCCTTTCCATCTCTGGCATTTCTGGCAGCGGCAGTGCTGCCTCCACCACAAACTGGTCATCATCATCATCAGAAGTCTGCTGGTCTACAATCACGCTTGAGACTGTTTTACCACTACCAGTCCTGAAAGAGACACAACAAAATGAAAACTTCTGAAGATCTGTCCAAACCTATTAATATCTGTCTAGAAGAGACAGTGATTCCCTCCTTTCCTCCCTCCTTCCCTCCCATAACATAAAGCGGTACCAGCTAAAAGCTCATCAAACTGTCATTTCCCTTCACAGCCCAACTCCGAAAACAGCCACCCTTCTCTCGCAAAGGAAGTATATTTTCCTTACGAACACACTGCTTTAGTGACTGGCACTTCTCAGACATCACCTCAGCCAATTTGGCCATAGTTTCAAATGGCTGTTTCAGCCTCTTTTGAGCATTGGATATTCACTGCATGTTTTATGGATCTCTTTGAGATTAGATTAATGTTCTAGGGTTATCTGTTTCAGAGTTCTCAAAGGCAAAAAAATTAAAACATATTTTTGAACTTCCAGATGTGACTACCAGCTATAACTTTTAGCTCATGCACTGGATTTGCAGCAACAGTAAAACAAATCAAGCAGGCTTGAATCTTCCAGTCTGACTCAATGAGCGGTGGGACGATCCATCCTAAAGCTGCTGAGCAGCAGGTGAGGCACAGAAGATCTGAGAATACCGTGGCACAAGAGCTAGAAACATCTGCTCTGCGTCTCCCACATTCTTTACCTTTCTGGAGGTAAGAGTTCTGCGCTTTCTTGACGTTTTACTCGGGGCGGTGCTGGTCTTGCGCTGCTAGGACGGGGAATACGTCTGCAGTAACAAAGAGACTTTTTCATTTATACTATAAAAGAAAGCCTCACATGTCCTCCAGAGGAACAGACATGTATGCACACATACATGTCTGAGTAAATTAGCTGATGTATAAAAACACTGAAAACATCCCCAGTATATAATCCAATATACCAATACCTGCTATCCTAGTAGAAGTCTACGAAAATCTAGAAAATGCGCCCTAAAACAAAAAAATACGATTCCATGTAGAACCACCTCTAGTGGTTTGTCTCACTAAAAAATCACCTGTATACAGCACAGTTATTTACCATTAACAACAAATTTAGCAATAACAATACACACTGCAATGTGAACGGAAAAAAAAAAATTATTTTCACAAGTGACACAATTACACAAGCCTTCACTGGGCAAAGAAAGAGTAAATCATGATTTAAAAGGCAAGTTCGTCTTATCAATAACACCATACTTATGAAAGTCATGTATGTAATGCAATGTTCTTCTCCTTAGACTCTCCACACGTCCCTCGTATTTTAATAACATTACATCGAAGCACTTTATGGATTAAGAAAACAACTCCAAAACACTTCACAATGTTAAAGTTTTCTTTATGGAAGGAAATGAAAGCAAATAAAGGGAATCATGTAGGGGATAATATTTATTATTTGGTACCACTATCAGAAACATACTGCTCCAAGTTTCCTTGCTGTTTTCAAACAGACTGTATTGCCTCCAGACATATCATGGTTTGCTTCAAACAGAGTAAAGGATAGGAACGAACCTTTGGATGGGCTGAGGTGGAAGATCATTAGGTACTTCACCATTTTCAGACACTGCAGGCTTTTCAGGAGCCACGTTCTCCACTTCTCCTTCTACTAGGCAAAACAAACATACAATTTCAGCTTTGCTGGCAAGGCAAATCTAACTTTTCTTATGACAGGATTTTGAATCTTATCAGCACTATACTTCAATGTGTGCTCATGAAATACACCACGTGACAAGCTTTTAAAATTAGAAAAAAAATTCTATAAACTTATATAAAAGTTAAATATCTTGTGAACTTCCCATTTTTAAAGATCTTTGAGCATTTACAATTCAAAAGGGATGATGAAAAAATATTTAAACTTTCTTTCTTTTTTATGTTTCCTAATATTGTGAAATTCCCTCATCTGTGAAAATGACATCACCTCTCTCAATTCTTCCACAGCTGCAGCGTAACGTTTGCAATATTTCAAGTTGCTCATTTTACAAAACCATAAGAGGAGAAACTGTTTTAAAAACCCCTATATCCTCTATGCTGTTTTGTTTTCTTTTTTTTTTTTTTTTAAAACTGTTCTTTGGTTTACCTTCTTATTTTCCTCTACTGGTACTCTTAGTTGGCCCAGATTTGAGCAGGGGGTTGGAGCGGCTGACCTCCGTCCACCTGTCCCTTTCAACATCAAGGATTCTATGATGCGAGGATGAGGGCTGCTTCTGTAATCCCACCATAGTGATGCTCTCCATAGGGTTGACCCTACTTGCAATTTAAATCAGACAGAACCAGTTTAACCACTCCTTCCCAGCTGACAGGTTTCCCGCTGAATTGCCCTGAGCAGTCCAGTGCAGTTAACAGCAGGAACCCACACCCGCCAAGCTCGGGTTAGACCATTCTCTGTAATGGCAGAGAACAAGATGAATGACATCTTTGCCTCGACAATCTAACTACACAGGGTTATGGACATCATTCACCACCTTCTGCTTTAGGGTTTCTACAAATTATTTTGGTAGGCAAAAAAGCATTTGATGTCCCATCTAGAAAGCTTGCTCAGATGAATAATCGGTCGATAGTATTTCTTCCATATAATGCCACACACAGAAAGGACTCCTCTAACACTACTGTCCGCCTCAGTGCCCTCTGCTCTGAAATCACCAAAAGAAGGTGGCCAAGGCAGTTGGGTTTTTACCAGCCCAAACTTAGGCAAAGAAATGCAAGTATCTTTCCCAGAGTCTATTGCATTCCACTTTCCTAAAGTGTTTGTGCGTATTCTCTGCCATTTCACAGGTATGACCCTCTAAAACTACTGAACAGAACACATACTACATTTTGAAGGAAAAAAAAATTATGGTTATACATATGGTCTACTGGAGAACATAAGGAAGATACAAGAGAATAAGTCTTATGAGCAGCAGCTGAGGGAACCAGGGTTGTTTAGCCTGGAGAAAAGGTGGCTCAGAGGAGACCTTATCGCTCTCCATAACTACCTGAAAGGAGGCTGTAGCGAGGTGGCTGTTGGTCTCCTCTCCCAGGTAACAAGGGAGAGGATGAGAGGAAACGGCCTCAAGTTGCACCTGTTTAGATTGGATATTAGGAAAAATGTCTTCACTGAAAGGGCTATCAAGCACTGGAACAGGCTGCCCAGGGAAGTGGTGGAGTCACCATCCCTGGAGGTATTTAAAAGACACGTAGACATGGCACTTAGGGACATGCTTTAGTGGTGGACTTGGCAGTGCTAGGTTTACGGTTGGACTTGATGATCTTAAAGGTCTTTTCCAGCCGAGTCAGAAAGTTGTGCTCTGTTGCCGGCTGTACCACGAGCTTCCTGCGCTTCCCTGGCTACCTCGTTTAGCATCCTAGCCTAACGGATGTGATAGGGATTTCAAACTCAAAACTCCCCTTCCACACAGCGAAAGGCATCTTCCCACATGATGGAGATCACTAAAGTATGGAGAAACAAAAACAAGAGGTCTGCTCCTTAATAAAACACTAGATTTTAAATAAAGGCTGTGCTTAGGGCCTGCACACGCAATCACAGGAGCTGAGACAGCCCAGTGGTGACCGTGGGTGCCCCAGCTACGTCAGAGCAAAGGAAGAACTCTTTGGCAGCCTTCATGCGGATAGGCTTGGGGACATGAGCAAGCGTGTCCAGGATTTTTAATTTTTGCTGTGTTACATTCAGTCTGTTCATAGTACAGCTTTACTTCTCACACCGGAATGCCATCACTGATCTTTGGCACAGCAAGTTTGTGGGAAGCATGTACAGTCCTCCCTGGCCTCTATACGCACCCAGCTCCCACAAAAATACCACCTGCAAGAATCACTACTTTTGTTTTCAAAGAAAACAGCTACCATCAAGCAAGGAGTGCAGACTGCTAAAGGAATTCAGCCTTTGGAGCAGTTATCAGCCATAGTCAAGGTCCCAGATGATTTCTTGCTCTTGCTACATCCTGACATGCATCACGCTGACATAACAGCTGCTCACAAGACAGAAAGTCAACAGTTGCAAGGAGTCCCGCAAGCATTCGTTTACTCCGTGTGAAAGATTAGCAGCTCTGACATCTCCCTTGCCCGGTTCATGCCAGTCCCACAGCACCAGCGGAGACGGAGCAGTGACGGTACCACAGCACAGCGCTGTGACGCTTGCTCAGAGCAAACCAAGAGATGCTTCAGGGACCGCACACACACCAGATTTCCAGGAGATTTCCAGATTCACCGTCTGTTACCAGCCCAATTCTCCAGTTATTTGAGGAAAGGTTTTGAGGATCACTTTCACTTTTAATATGAACAGAAGCCACAAACACCATGAGTAATACAAGGAAGGAAACAATGTCATATACCGACATCAAGAAAATGGAAAATGCATGTTTCATTAATCTGGTTGTTGCAATAACTACCTGCAATATATCGTAAAAAGTTCCCCGCAGGTTCTGCTTATTTTCAAGTTAGAACCGATAAAATGCTCATAAAATACTACCTTTTTTTTGGAAAAAAAACCACAACTCAACCCAAAGCACAGAAGGCTTTCATAGAGGGCTTTTTGGCATGCTTTTAAATAGAAACTACTTAGATGAAGTCTACTTAAAGGATTCAAACACAACTAAACTATATTTTGTTACAGTTTAAAAATTCTTTAATATATAGCATAAAACGAAAAAGCACCACTAAACTAGAGAAGTGTTTCATTTATTAAAATGCATTGTTTTTTCTATTAGAATTTTTTAACTATCAATGGTATGTTCAGTGCTGGTCTTTTGTCACTATAATGTTCCCGAGTTGCTTGCAAATTCATCTGGAAATAACAAATACATTGACTTTTAGAGAAGTTCTATAAATTCTTCAATAATAATCTAACCAAGTTAAGATATCAAGCACACAACAAGAACTACAGCCAGCTTCTTACTTCAGAAATACTACCAGCGCTGGGAGAACATACACATTAGGGAGAGTTTTCAACAAACTCACACTTCTGTGCTAAATACGTTGATGTTCTGGTCACTAAGCTGAACATACTCATCAGAAATGAAACTTTTTTTCAAAAGTCAAAAGACAGTGGAGGATCAAAATGTTTGTCTTGTTAGAACATGCAAGCACACACTCCTGAAAGTTAAATGAGATACGTAAAAGGTACAACAGATTTGAGAGGAAAGTCATGCCAAGCTATCTGGAACTAGTAAAGCACAGGGACTGCTCACCCCTCAAAGTAAGTTTACACAGTCCACAAATGTAAAAATACACAGAATGTAATATTTCTTTTTGAATAGTCCCAAGTATCCCCCCTAAACCCTTGAAAACCTTGTGGAAGAACGATCTTCAGCTCCTCTCCAGCTAACCTATTCCAAAGGTAGGTCTGGAGTTGTGGAAGGACAGCGACTGTGATTTTCAAGCAGTTTCAACACTCAATTTCCATTTAATTCCACTAGAGTTAGCTACAGTACAAATCTAATACACAATTAACCAACCAAACAGTACCACGGACCAGCTACATAAGGAAACAAGACAGTGCCCAAGCATCTTGCAATTTCTAATTTCTGATCTCTGATTTCTAAGATGCTTCGAAGGGCACTGGTGAACTGGGCAGAGTTTCCTAAACCTTCCCACTAGCGTAAAATGGCACTGCCACCCAATAAGCACTCCCACCTTCACACTTCCCATTCCCTCTCGTTAGCACATGCATTCCCTCACTGCCTGAAGAATTGGATCAGTGCGGCTTAGTTTAAGACACCACCTTTCCAGCCTCTCTGCCCAGCTGGTGGAAAGGATATTCATATTTTCTGTATAACGCCAGTTCTCTGCGGATGGGTGGTAGGTGGTTGCGACAGCTCAACTGAATGAGTGACAATATCTTCAGGTTACTTCGAGATAAACTTTAGAAAAGAACCTGACATTACTCCTCCTAGAGATGTGCACCTCAATGTAATTATTAAAACTGAGAGAAGATGAACAGCACGAGGGAAATCCCCCCCCCTCCCCAAAAGCTTATTTTAGAATTCAACTAGGTTCCAAAAAATCTTACGTAATCATCAACTTCTGAAAAAGCCTCATGCAAGCCTACACTTTATGGAGTGACCATGAAATCCACCTGTTCCTCCCTTCTTCCATAGTGGGTGCATTTACGCATACAGGTCTAAAGAAAGTAGAACCTAACTAACTTCAAGGGTGTATGAGCAAATAGCTGAGGCAGGCCAAAATGCCCTTTTTCCAGAAAGCTTTAAACATATACTTCTTATTTAAGAGTCTGCCATGAACTAGCCAGTGAGGATTCCTAACACAGGACACCAAGGGAGAAGAACTGATATGCTGACATATCCTCACTTATTGAAAAAAAAAAAAAAAAGAAAAAGATAAAAACTGCAAAACCAGAATGGAAAGCTTCAGAGCCTCAATGCTCAGCAACAGAACATAAGACTGAAGCAGAATGCAGAAATAATACTTCAAAAGACCAAGAAAAATAAGTTTATTTCAGCCAGTAAACAACGTTTTTAAAATCCTATAAATGATTCTTCCTTTGGAAACTTTCATACTTTAATTTGCAATTAAAGACACAAGAACACAGCAAGAAGGGACAGGTGATCACTGACACGATTACTGCCAAATAGCATCCAACTTAGCTATCTGCAATGACTGTTCTTATCGACTGTCATAACTGATTTTGCATTCCAACTGTGAAAGCTATGAAATGTGTGAATGAAGATTTCACCTCTATAAAAACTTAGAGAAAACCAAGTTTCACTAATGCACTAGTACGTTACACTATCTTATTGAATAAAGCTGAAAACGAAGAACAGTCAATGCAAAGTTCTTGTACCACCTGAGAATCCAATCCAAATCAATAACGAACCCGGGGTACTCCTCTTACCTACAATCAAATTCGAAACAGAGCAATATAAAATTGTATTTTGTAACAGATACGTTCCAATAGACAAGACATCTCCAAAAGATTAAAAGGAATTAGCATGGAAGGTCTCCCAGTTGTGTAAGGTCACACAAATGTCTTGGCCAACCGTCTACATTTCATCAGACTGACACAGCTATGAGGCCCTGAAGGCCGCAGGTGGACTAGGAAACAGCCTTTGACCTCCCACATACGTGGTATCAACTCTCTCAACTAGGTCAAGCATCTGGATCTGGAGAAAACAAACACGCTGCTTTTTGCTTAAATCTTAGTTCTTCCTCCTACATTTTGCTTCTATGGCTCCATGTACACTGTAGCTGGATACAAAATACCTCATTAACAACCTATGTCTTGGGAGCTACACACAATTTGAAAAAAAAATGCAGAAATAAGAATGCAGAGATGGAATTTTCCTCTAAAATCCTGTAAAATGCAAACACTAAGTGAGACTCCCAAATACTTGTACAAAAAGGCAATGTGCAGTGATTCAGTTCTTACACAGAACAAGTCACCAATGGATTCAGGCAACAGCCGTGCATTTTCCTTGGGACGCTGTAAGCACTGGTCTCTTTGAAAACTTGCATAAGAGTAAGGACAGAGAAAATAAAAGTAACTGTTTTATCAGAGAACGTACATTTTTCAAACAAGGACATTAATCACAAGATGCGATTAAAACACAAGGCAGTAGGTGGATTAAGCATAAATCACTTTCCTGAAGTCATTTAGCTGGGTGGATTCAAGTTTGACCCCGAAGCACTCCAGTTAGACTTTCCAAGGCAGCCAAGTTTTCATTCTCCCTACCTTTCTGTTTACCTTTTTTTTTTTCTTACCCTTTACTGCAAGTGTTGGTTCAGCTTTCTCTTGCAGTTTAGCCACACTGTCCTCTGAAATCCTATCTGCCATGCCCTTCGTTTCCACAGTGCCTGTAACAGAAGGGTTTACAGTCAAATGAAACCAAAGATACAATAAAAGTTTAACATAAAAAGCCATGCTAAATACCTGTTACACTTCCTATTTCTTTCAGGCTGTCCTAGTTTAATGAACTATCTTGAGTGCAAATAAATAACATTCAAAGTTCACAGAGACTTTTTACATGACCGCTGATTGAACTCCTTATTTTACTGCAAACTGATGCCAACTTCTTCAATTCACAAACGATTTACAGATATTATTTAATAGCCTGATAGACCCGCCTGGACAAGGTCCTCTACAATCTACTGTAGGTGACCCTGCTTCGGCAGGAGGGTTGGACTAGATGACCCACAGAGGTCCCTTCCAACCCCTACCATTCTGTGTGATTCTGTGAAAACAATACAATATTTACTTAATAAAGCACAAGTAATTGCTAAAATACACTAAATTGTTTGTCTACTACTTGGAATGCATAATTTTGCAGTTTGTTTCAAAGGCTTTAGTTTTAAATACATTTCATAATAAAGCCATCAAGAAATTTCAAGCAAGAAAAGCTGGTTTCCAGTAGCTGAACTCCACAGCTTGCTGGTAATGCCATAGAAGAGCCTAGTCCACAAATCCTGCTCACTTTTGATGCTACCTAAACCAGTTTTTATTTTTCCAGTTACAACAGGACAGTGTTGACAAAAGCAAAGTAGAAGAAAGCTAACATATTCGGATATACTGCTGACTTCTAAATTATCTGCCCAGGGAAGAGAGACATTCAGGGCGGAGGGACGCAAGGGAGAAACAGTTCAGCACCATTTGTACGCCAGTCCTGGAAATTCACCTGTGCATTGAACATGTAGTCAAGAAAAGTTAAACTGTTCATACACTGTCATGATATGTACGGAATGGGCAGCATATTTAGCTTTAGTCTTTTCATTAAAAACACACACATGCACACACATGCCTTCACTTGGAGTAACATGTTCAGTTCTCACATTCCACAAAATGCAGAACCAGAATAAATTCAGAAATACGCAAGATTACAGACACAGAAAGAGCATGGGTGTTTAAAACAGAGGTACCCAAAGCACCACCCAGGAACTGAACCCAGCGCTTCCAAGGCTCCTTATCTGCAAACAGGTAACTGTGACACAAAGCTAAAGAGCAGATCCACAGGGCCCTTATCTACAGCCAGGAAACCTCAGGTAACATTTCCACCACCAGAACAAATGACCAAACAGTTTTAATAGCACAGGAAAAGATTTTCTAGATAGAGCCCTGCGTAATGCTTGGGTTGAAACATCAAGCACTGCCAAAACCAGTGATTAAATTACTGCATGCAGCATAAAGCTGAAGCTTTCAGAACACGCAGATCAGAAGTGGAGGGTCTACTCCTCCACCCGGGCCATGGGAAGCATCCACAAAGATATAGAGGCCATTGCAGCAGAAATGATGAGTTCTGCTAGTTTAGGAGGAGATTAACGTAGAGCAAAGTAAGGTCAACTAGCACTTTCATTTACCTGCGCTGACTAAGGCCAGGATGAATTGTCATTTAATAAACCTGAAATTAGCATTTAAACATTCATCACCAACCTATACAGCTAGTGCTACAAGTTACCCATAAGGTACCCACACCAACAGTGGAAAAGTGAAGGACTTTACTCCATCATTTCCATTTAGAAAGTCATTCAGTGTCTGAAAGGAAACCTGTTCAGAGCTCAGTTAAGAGCAACTGCAAGTTAAAACAAAACACCAAACCACTACGTTCAATTTGTTAATCAACTTCTTAGTTAGCAAAGTGGTCTCTAGTGCATGATACAAGTTTTGCTGCAAGTCATGCTGCAACTATAAAAGCAGTCATCATCTGCATAGTATTAAATGTAACATTAACTATAAAAACCACCACATTTGCTCCAATACCACTAGAAATTTGTTTATAATAGAGAGGAGCAAACGCTGATATAACTTGGTTAAATTACTAGGACAGCAAATACACCTGGTTTTGCTTAACTAGTCCTCCATTCACCACTTCAGTTTTGTTTATTACAAGTTTAGTGATGACAGTAGCCCTTTTGTGTTCTCCTGTTGTGCATTTATTTATCTCCAGTTAATATTAGAAAATACACAAAGCTTTGATCATCATCACCAGTAACTACAGAGACCAGTGTGCAACAGGCATCAGTGTATCTGCAGAAAGCTTTTACTAACACCCTGAGTTACTTACTGGAGTACCTATGAGCCCTACTCGTTGCAACTCTGCGGCATTAGAACAAAAAAAAAAGAAAGTGTTTATCATTTTGGTAAATCACAGAATCACAGAATGTTCGGGGTTGGATGGGACCTCTGTGGGTCATCTAGTCCAACCCCCCTGCCAAAGTAGGGTCACCTACAGCAGGCTGCACAGGAGCTTGTCCAGGCGGGTCTTGAATATCTCCAGAGAAGGAGACTCC
>Ga0065711_1040016_pt1 | contig 17313 bp, 9 predicted proteins | sample Hoacrofraction12_FD_59098 | JGI IMG/M metagenome (GOLD analysis project Ga0065711, IMG submission 59098) | Hoatzin crop microbial communities from Cojedes, Venezuela - Epithelial fraction 12 v2 (version 2) | ecosystem: Host-associated > Birds > Digestive system > Esophagus > Crop | place... | reverse complement strand
CCTGTTCCAGTGCTCCGTCACCCTCAGAGGGAAGAAGTTCTTCCTCATGTTCAGACGGAACTTCCTATGCTTCCGTTTGTGCCCGTTGCCCCTTGTCCTGTCACTGGGCACCACTGAAAAGAGTCTGGCCTCGTCCTCCTGACACCCACCCTTGAGACATTTATAGGCATTTATTAGGTCCCCTCTCAGCTTCCTCCAGGCTAAACAAGCCCAGCTCCCTCAGCCTTTCCTCACAGGAGAGATGCTCCAGTCCCCTCACCATCCTCGTAGCCCTCTGCTGGACTCTCTCCAGTAGCTCCTCATGTTTTTTTAACTAGGGAGCCCAGAACTGGACACAGTACTCCAGACAGGGTCTCACTAGGGCAGAGTAGAGGGGGACAGAGCACATAGACCTGACAGAGCATGCATAACGACACTGATTGTGCTTCTCCTCAGTCCCCTGCAGGGCCCGTATTTCTTACCCCTGTGGAGGCTAGGAAGGAGGAGAGTCACTGCATTGCTTTGATAAGCAGTTCCTTTCCTGTGCATTAGCAGTACCACATGCATCTAGGAAGCCTGGGGTCAAACAAGGAGGCTTTCAAGGGGTTAATCCACCTCCAGTATTCAGCACTGCGAAACAGGAGAGAGAGCAGGTGAAAATCTGGGACACCACTGGCGTTCCTAAACCCAAGTCCTATTTAGATATAATCCTTTCTCTGCAAAGCAAGGTTTCCAAAAGTGTTGCTTTCTTTATTTGCCAGCTTCGTTCCTGCCATCCTCTGCCAACAAGGAACTTCAGAGCAGACGATACACTTTGCCTTTAGGAAAGCCGAAGTTTTAGAAAGATAAAAATGGGAGTAGCGAGGCTATTGCGTTTAGTCTGTCAATCCTCTTCCCTCTTGTAAGGTAAATCGTAACAGAGAAAACCGCAACCCTCGTGTAACAAAATGGATTTGACTTACCTGGAATGCAAAATATTTGTACAGATAGGCACCGCCCAGGATCACACCAGCCAGCATAAAGGCCAACCCAAAGCACATGCACCAGCACCAGGCCCTCCTCTGCCCAACAGGCACAGCATCCTCAGGGTCCTGCAATGCATCAGAGAGAGACCTTCAACACGCCATTCCCAAGACACATACGACAGCAGATAGCTCAGGCCCAGCAAGTACAAGCACTGCATCCATCAGAAAAGGCTATACGCATTTTATCACAGTTGTTTGGAAATGTATTTTATTTGGTAAAGTTTAAAACAGATCTATTTAAGTTGAGGTTTAGGAAAACCTGTACTAACACTCACTTTCAATGCCACTGTCACTGACTAAATCAGCAGACTTAAGTCTTAAGGAAGACAAAAATGTAACAAAATCTCCCACGATACCTAATAACACACAGTGAGCCACTCTGCAGATTGCAGACAGAAAAATAGCTGTTCTCAGGCAACCTCCGTGCAACAACAGCAGGGCAAGGAAGTAATATCAGAAAGGTCAGATTCTTTTTTATCTTGGTGTACGAAGAAACAACAAAAGATCAAAGGTAATAAGAACAGCAAAATATATCCTTTCCTATGTTCCATCAGGAACAAAGAGACTTTACCACTTCTTTGCTGGCAGAATAATAAAAGTGGGAATAAAAAAAAAAGATGCTCTGTAAGTTGTAGTTAAGGAAGTTTTCTGCTCTAAGGCAGCGTTGACTGTGCCTCACTGTATCTGCTATGCATGTTATGCTAAAGGAATAGTGGGATGTTTCCCCTTTAGGGCACTAGTTTGCATAACCATGCAGTCCCCACAGGCATCCTGAGCAATAAACTGCTGCTTGCAAAATCCTTCCTCTATCAGTCACATCACAATGCTCTTTCCTCCCCCAAGTGCTTGCATAACTCACATCCAAAAAAAAGTAAAAACAAAAAAAAAGTCCAACCCAAACCCCCCCATCTTTGAGTCACCCTCTTCCAAGCCATGATAATCCTGGGAAAATCTCAGAATTCAAATAAATACAAAGTAATTCATTACCCCTTTGCAACCAAAAAAACAACAGAGTAGCATGATGACCAAGGCAAAATCATTGTGGCCAAGCAAACAAAAAACCCCAAACCAGAAAACGGAGGAAAAGCATGAGAGAAGCGCTTGAGAAGCCATCGATAGCTATGGCTATCAATCAGTCAGCGTTCTGCCTCGTGGGTTTTTTTGTAGTATCTGCTAATGATTTCCCACTTGAACAAAGTTGTGAGTGTAGTCCCCACACTGCCTTGGTCCAGAGGGGAAGGAATTCCCCTCACCTGGCCATCTAAGCAAGTCTGACACAAAATGGAAACGGGACCCTCCCTGTTAATGGTGGGGAGAAAGAGGCGCTTCCCCAGAATGACTCACCCCAACCACCCCTGAGAGGGAAAAGTAGTCTTTCGGAGGGACTTCTTTTCACTGATTATGGGGGGGGGAAGATTCTTTGGTTAACAAACTAGGTACCCAATCCATAAGCAGCTAAAATTAGGTGATGTGAAACCCACACTGCAATTATCTTCCATACAGAAGTGGCAATGCAGCTTCTTTGCCAGGCAACGGCTGCCAAAATCTGATTCAGAAATATTGAGAGTTGAAATGAGTTTCACAGATTTTGTTTTACGTTACCTTGCAAACTACCGCAGTAAATCAGCTTGTGAAATCTCCATCTCTGGAGGTTTTCAAGACTCAACTAGACAAACCCATGGCTGATCTTGCTTTGTTTCTAAAGGGAGGTGGGACTAGATGATGTCCAGAAGCCCCTTCCAGCCAGCATTTCTGGGATACATTACAGGCAAAGTGAGAGTGGCGAGAAAACAGTTGCCTTGGACTGAAAAAGCAGAATGAAAAGACAAGTAACAACTTTTAAAAGTTTTTACATTACTACTTCTTTAAGGAACTCAATGTAAAGAATTATAGGATTACCAGCTGCCTGCTTTTTAACTTGGCTGCTTGCAAAGACTGAGTGTAGAACATGATATCCACGGTAATCTAATTAACTTTCAGGTCAGGTTAAGATTCACTGTGGACTCTTCTATAAATCATCTCAATTATAAAACTAAACCAGGTAAAACAAGGATTTTTATTTTTATGTTGCCCATGTCATTAGGTAACTATTTCCCTAGACACTTCAAAGCATAAAGGACACCCAAATTAAACTTTCTAAAATAGCTGTCATTTCAAGTATTACAAGTTCATGTCAGAAAAACTGATAGCAAATTAGTTCTTGGATACAATGCAAAAATATTCCCTAGTGAAGAATATAAAGAATCTCTTTATTCTTTCCCAGTGCCGCTATTACTTCCCTCCTTTTTTAACTCCAAGCAGAATTATCCAGTAGTGCAATAACACCTTCTCTTCCATTTTTACATCATTTTGTAAATTCAGAAGACTAACAAAATATGCATCTAGCAAATGATGCGGAAGGCACACACAGCGTGAACACCTACCTGGAAATGGGAATTAATGTCAAATTAATTTTGCACAGGCCACAAAAATAGTCAGAAAAAAGAAAGCAACTTTTACGCTTTTACTGTGCTAAGAGGAACTTGAAGGACAAGTTTATCAGGATTCCACCCTAAATAGTTTTTGCTTTGATATACAAGATGACAGCTATAAACAACAGGTTTAATACAACTCTCTAATCTTCTACCAGCAGCTAAATTTTATCGTTATTTCTGAAGGCATCCCTAATGGTGGCACGTTAACATATTTGGTATTTGTAGTTTCCTACTGCATTGATTTGTCCACAGCCTACTGACAACAGCACACCAAATTTATAGCAAGAGTTGAAGACCAGTTCAGCCTCGACTCAGGAGAGTGCATGGAAGTACTGCATCTCAGCACAGAGCAACCACAAGCATTAGGTAAGACTGAAAACATTTTACACTGTCAAAGGAGAACACAGAATTTATTTCCTCTTCTGAATTTGAAAACTAAGTACATCATCAAACAGTCCAAAACCATTCTAAACCAAAATATTGTAAATAACCTTCTGAAGCTAAATTATACTCCTATTAGTAGCCGTCCCCTGGATAAGCTTTTGTACTTTTGCCATGACAGCTTAGTTTGGGCTGAATTGACCCAGAAGAGTAATTCATCCCTCGCTATATAAATACGACCGTCCGCACTGCAAGAGAAGAAAGTGCGACGGATGCTCGCCCAGGTGACTCATGTTCCGAAAGAAAAAACATTAAGTGAAAGCAGACCCGCACCGAGAGGGACAGTGCTGAATTGGCGTCTCTCCTCACATAGTGACGACTGCACTTTGCTCCCGGGTAGCAGCGCCAGCTTCCGAAGCCAGAGCACCAGCTTCACTGACTGATCTTTCTCTAGGTCAGCTTTCCACTGCCAGAGGTACCCGACAAAAGAAAGCATCATGTACTTGAAGCGAAGATTGACCTCTAAAAATATGCCTCTCTGCTTCTGTGAGCAGCAATAATTAATCATTGCTGTTATGGTCCTTTTCTTTCCCCGGGTCTGCTTCACCCCTGCCCCACGTACTTCCAATTCCCTGGTGAATCCTCAACCTTGCGATGATGCCACCGAACTAATCTTCTCTGATGCAAAATGCCTTAGGAAGAACTGGATGCAAGCCCAATACTGGCTTGTTTCCCTTGACAGGCTGATTGTTCTAATTGGAAAACATTTGATTAGCCTATTTCCCATGGACAAGACATGAAGCAGAATCATCTCTCTGCCACTTGTATACTAAATCCTACAGTGTTAAAATTAAACAGTTCAGAACTTCCCAACTTGAACAGCTTCAAGCTCTGCAGGAACAATTTTCCTGTAGACAGAAAACGAGAAATATTAAATTCTTTGTTACTGAAGACTGACAAGATTCAAATACATTGTCTGCTCACAAAGAAGCTGTAAGATGACCACAGCTTTCAGTAAAGATCCCTTCATCAGTGACCGCAGCAGCTAACGTAAAGCTGCACTCTGTCTTGTTACTGGAACTACTTTGGAGATGGACAAATCATACCACAAACTATTTACCAAACCACCCCTCAATTACAGAAAAAGAGATCTTCAAAAGAACGTATTTATGACAATTACCATTAACTGTTCTGGAGTGGATTGAAAGAAAAAAGTTAATAAACTCTAAACCTGTAAACAGCAGCAGTTATTAACAGCTACTGGCCATATATTCTCTGGCTCTTTTCAGTTCGATTTTAATGCAACCTTTCTTTTTTTTTTTTCTTTAAAGAAATGCTGAATTTCAGAAGCACCAAATTCATTTTTGGGGTAACATCACAAAATTCTTCTAAGAAACTGCAATACTGAGCCACAAATGTGTATAATTAAGACTTGGTAATCACTTAGATTTTCCCCTTGTGGCTTTTTGTACACAGTAGAATATAATTGCTTTAACATTATGAAAATAAAGCAGTCTAAAAACTTACAAGGCATATGTCTAGTTCATATTAAAATGGATTAAATTATCAGACCTTGTTCCTTCACAGAAATTAAGGACACATCAATTACATGATTTAAAAAAAAAATTCGTATGAATCAACTAAGTAAGAATCCACCTAAACCAGACATGATGGATGTGCTTGGATATGCTGTGGGCAGTTTAGAATACTGTGTGACCGTTGTACGCCTATGCAAAAGATAATGGCCCATATTTAAAAATAGACAGCAATAAAAATTATTTTGATAGGGGAAAATGTCTTTCAGAACCAACAGAGAGTCTTTGATCCACAGAGAAACCAGATACAGAGTATTACTGAGTATTACATATATTATTAAATATGTCTTCAGCATAACACACAAACCATCCATAATTACGCATCTGAGAATAACATCTTATATATATACATACACACACACACACATAAAAGCTTACAATTAGTGCAGATAGAACTGACTGGAAGCCGTTCAGAACAGTTTTCTTCCCAGGTCCTTTGAGTACCAGTTAACTCACACGGATGGACAGAATACAGTGGGGCACACTGAGCTTCCTAAAGGCAAATATTGACCAACTGTTGCTTTAATTAGCGGAACGTGGAGAAGAGAAGTTAATGATGACTCTCTAAAAGTGTATTTTAATGAGGGAGGCTAAAAAATCTTGAAATGAAATACTGACCAATGGCTGTATAAATGGAATTCTGTTGGTCAAGCTCGCCCACTCCGACTTGTAAATCTGACATCTGTAGAAAATCCTCCCAAAAGACAGTCAATTTGAAATGAACTCAATTTAGAAAGAGCTCTGCATTCCTCCCATGGTATTCCTGCCTGAAGACTGCTCTAAGCCTGGTATTCTATTTATTACTTGTTGCAGATGGGAAGTTAAGGCAGGCTTTTGCAAGACTCCTCACTTGGCAGATGCTGCGAGTCTGGAAGGCCATCACACTGATCTGCCTCTCAAGCAGCAATTTTATGCTTCCTAATACAATTAAATCTCAATCTCAAGTACAATGATCTTTTAACTTGCTAGTTGGAAAAACACACTCTTATCACAAGGACCAATGGATTTCTGCGCAGATGATGAAGCCTGAAAACAAGCTACGGTTGTTTATAGGCAGCTGATATCTGAACACTGCAACCCCTCTGTGGCAGCACTGCCAGTTCCTCTTCTGTCAGGATGGACACGGACTCGTCCATATGGCCAAAGGCTCTCTGCCTAAAGAATCACATGAAAACCAGACCTTAGTTCTGGTGTTGCCTGCTGCAGTCATGTAGGCTTGGATAACTGAGGAGATTAATTAATTAGAATTACCTGGTAGGTAGTTGGCACTATTAACCTCTTCCCGTATTTCTAATATCTGTGTATGTCCTATAAAATAATATTGTAAATACAAAATCTATTGTACAGCACTAGAAAATCCAGCAGCGAGAAGAAAATACATTCCAAGAGATTTCCAAAGTTCAAAGTCCAAGGTCCTTTTTGTATTTGTTGAATGCTACCTTTCACCAAATAATTGGTGTGTTTTATTAAAAAATGGATGTCTGTCAAATGACTCATTTCATGGTTCAAACATCGTAACTACCATGGAATAAAAACATTAATATAAGCAGCCAGCTCATCTTAAAAAGGCAGTCAGTGCTGGTGGATAGGAATTTGCATGTATTGAGAAAGATGGAGGTAAAAAGAGAACAAAAACAAAGAAGAAAACAGGGGCACAGGAAATAAAAGTAGAGAGAAACATGGTGGAACACGAAGAGTTCAATTTCTCTGCAGGAAATCAAGGAAAATTACGACTGTAAATTGAATGTAAAGGATGTGAATCAGCAGTTCACCCACAGCTACATGATAGAGGGACAAAAGAAGCTGTCTTGAAGGAGTAATCCTGCAATTCTTAACCGGTGTGAGTAATTCTGATTTACCTAAACACTGCCTTCAACTTCTGAGATAAGAAAATGCAAAATTTGATAGCAGCCAACAATTACAGAGGATGGGTAAAGGGGAAGAAGCCTCTAACTATTTGGTCTGCTGTTTTGATTAAATTTGGCAGCAGTATTGTTAAGAGTGGTTATTTTTATTGTTGGCTTTGGTCTTATATGGACTCGAAAGTGCAAAACAAAAAGTCCCAACCACACTTATTTAAACGGACTGAAAGTCCTTCTTTGTGGACCAGGCAAGGACTTTCTTTGGGTGATTCACATGTACACCTTTTGGCCATATCCTCATCCCAGGCTGTCTACAGCAATTGTACAACTAATCATATGCTGTATTTTATTCTATTTTCTTCAGACAGCACTTCCCAAATTGTTCATTTCTCTGTCCAGTTCCACCATCACCCAATTCCCTTCTCTCACCACCAAACCCACTGGTTTCAAGTCTTCCTACAATTTCCTTCTTATCCTGTGTCTATGCCCCCCGTTATCTTTCCCCATCCCAAAGCAGAGCTCTCCAGTCTCTGCCACATGTCGACTACTGGGCACACCTTATCTCCATTTCCTCCCATTGTTACCAGATAAACCATTCACCACATCAGTGTGCTACGCCCTCGGGAAGAGGAGCTGGGCTACAGCCACTGACGTGCTCTATCCTTCGCCAGTCCCACCAACCAACACTCCTGTGCCTCTTGACCTGCATCTGTACTGCAAACACTCAGGGCCAAGGACGGCCCTCCTTGCTTTTTCCATCCAGCAATTAGCTCAACAGGATATTAATACCATATTATATTCCTTCTCAACATTGGGAAATACTTTTTTACTGAGAGTGACCGAGCACTGACACAGGTTGCCCAGAGAGGCTGCGGAGTGTCCATCTTTGGGAGATACTCGAAAGCTGTCTGGACAGGGTCCTGGGCAGCTGGCCCTAGGTGGCCCTGCTTGAGCAGGGAGGCTGCCCAGATGACCTCCAGAGGTCCCTTCCACCCACAGCCATTCTGTGATACACATCTACAGGTTTTAAGTCATGCTAAAACTGTACAGGGAGAGGATTAATAACTAACTCTAACCACTTGAGTAACATTAACGACAAAAAAATCCAGGAGTGCTGGGTTTGTGCTATGAACAAGTAATAAAGCTCCCCATACCATTCATTTCCTTCGCTTTGGGGTTTTATGATTCTTCTGCCTTCTCCCCCCCTCCCCTAGCCCCCAACATGGAACTCCAACAAAACCTGCAACACTGAGAAAATCTGTCATGTTTAAATGTTTGGATGTTGAATTCGAAAGTTCTTGTGCCACTTGACAGCCACAGAGATCTGCAATTGCCACCATACTGAATACAAGAAGTTTTCATAAGCTTTTCTAGTGATGAGGTGGTGGAAGCCAATTTTTTTACATGTGATATACACATGTTGATGAATTCACCTATACATTTGTATAAATTAGAATTACGAAAATTTGTTCTGCATTCCACACTTACTTTTCTCAAGTGTTTTAAGAAAAGAGCAGTGTTCTGGTGCAACAGTTTGCAAGTCATAGACCAAAACACGCAGACAAAAGCTTGTGCAGGTATCTGGCAAGAGGTGCCTGAGGGATGTTTATTTCTTTCAAACAAGAAACCCCAAACCTGAGAGGTTATATGGCACATTCTTCAGAACACATTTTGCCTTCAGAAAACAAAATCTTTACACCCTTTATGGCTACAGCATGTCAAATACAACTTTCATTAAACTGTCCCATAGTTTAAAAAGCTTCATTTTCACGCAAAACAAACCCTTTCCCCACCTGCATTCTTTGTCTTATAACTGACTTGTGTTCTACCACACTTACTAAACCTACACTAAACAAATCTATAACTTGAAATGCAATACTTCTCTCGACTTTATCCTGAATTAGATCAATGTTTGAAAACAGGAACTGAGAGGGTTCCTACTCCGCTTAAATTGGATCAATACTAAATTATCTTTTTGACCTTCATTGTTCCAGTTCCTGTCTCTTCCTTATCCTGCTCGCTTCTTATGTCTGAAATTTCTCTGCTTTTTTCCTGTGGCTGCCTGAATCTCAGACATCAGTATGATGGAACGCTATGTGGATTTAACCTAGATTTCTCTCAAGGCTATTTTCCCAAGCGCTGATGGCTCTTTCACCCAAGAGATCTCATTAGCATGCACATATGCACCACTGAGCCTCAGAATTTAATAACTCTGTTCCCAGTTCAGCCACAGATGGTATGTCATCTCAAGCAAGTTACAAACATCGTGTCTCGGTTTCTCTCTTATCTAGAATCTAGCATCACAGAAACCACTCGGGACGTCTCCAGTCCAACCTCTTGCTCAAAAGGAAGGTGGACTCTGAAGCCTGACCAGGCTGGGCTCTTGTCCAGTTAAGTTCTGAAAACCTCCAAGGACTGACACTTCAAAGCTTCTCTGGGCAACCTGCTCAGCATTCAGTTCTCCTCAGATTGAAAAATATTTTGCTGTGCCCAGCCTGAAGCTCTCCTTTTTCAATTGATGGCCACTGCCTTTTCATCCACCTCCCCAGGTGCTGAGAGGCTGCTGTGAAATCCCCCCAAGCCATCTCATCTCCAGGCTGAACAAGCCCCACTCCCTTGGCCACTCCTCACAGGGCATGCGCTCCAGCCCTCGACCATCGTGGTGGCCCCTGCCAGACTCACACCAGTTTGTCGATGTCTTTTATTGGACTGGAAAGCTCTCAGCCTTCAGCAATGCCAGTGACTCGTGCCCAGCTGACTACCCACCAGGAGCCCAGGGTCCTTCCCAAGCAGATCAGCTTCCCAGCCAGGGGGTCCCCAGACTGTCCTGACGGCAGGGCGAGTCTGTTCCACGTACGGGACTTTGCATTTGTTGTTTCTGGAATTCACAAAGTTTTGTTCAGCCCATTCCTGCAGCCTGTCAGGGTCCCTTTGAATGGCAGCCCTGTCCTCAAAAAAACGTACCTTTCTAACACCTGTATTAGTGAATTAAGATGCGTAGTACCTGCACAGCAAGCAGAGTTCTCCGAGTGGAAACCATTCCACATGCAAATACAGAACAGCATTTAATTGTATAACTTATGAGTATCAGCACAGAAAAGCCAACCTTGAAAGGCTTATATCTAATTATGCCCTCTTTCTAGAAGAAACTGTTGTAACAATCTGCAGGGCTTCACTGCAATTAGACTATTCAAGGCCTGAAGTGGAACACATGCTCCAGTACCCAGCGCCTGGCTGCATCACACCCTGCAGAAACAGAGACACCGGCCGGTGTTCAGACACCTCACCCAGCAGCAGCAGAACTTCCACAAACTGCAAGCCTTAGGCAAGACAACTCACCTCACTGGGCAGCAGCCTCGAAAAGTCGTGTTCAGCCTCCCATCCTGCAAAGGGTGCTGCATTTTCAAATGTTTAAATCTTTTTCTATGATTTTCTATGTCGACTGTGTCTTTTAAAATAAATGAATAACTAGACCTTCGTGATTCAGCAACCATGTAAGATCCACCCCAGAGATCACTGCCCCATGCCAGTTATGAACTCCTCAGTGTACTTTTTCCACAGTCATTCCACTGTCTCATCCCACCCTCAAAACAGCAGAAACCCGCCATCAAAAGCAGGGGTTTGCTGAACCCTAGGAGGAAGACAACCACAAATTATCCAAGTATTTGCATTCAAGGAACTCTACTCTTAAAATGCCTGTGGGTTTTATTTTCATGTGTGTATATATATACATATATAAAAATATATATGTTATATAGATGAACTTTATAAAAATATTGGTATACACACACAGACACTATTTGTAAAGGGCAAACAAAACATTAACTTATTTTTTCCACAGCCTCTATAATAACCGCTGGTCAAATATTACTTTGCCATTTTTTTCAAGGTAAATTTTGTAAGGCTGTTGCACAAAGAACCCTTCCTTGCAGATGCTGCATGGATCACTCAGATAGGAGCTGAAGTCTCTCTATATGTTCGTTGTGGTCCAATCCCTATGCCACGTGATACCTGCTGCAAAATCATTTCTGACTTCATTGCAGAGCTCAATCTTATTAATTATCCCATTCCTTCGGTTTACCACATCTGTAAAATTAGGACAGATATCTGAGTTTTATAAATTAGCATGCTTTTCATCTGTAGATTCAAAGTAATTTCCACGGAGGATAAAAAGCAGTACATAAATAGTAAGAAAATGAATGTTGTATTACTCATATGGATCAGGAGACTAAAACCAGATAATGCTAACCTTTGTCAATCATAGCATAAAGGGTGGAGGCCAGAGAAAAACAGGAAAAAAAAAAAAAAAAGAGGAATCTATGCAATAGCTAACAACACACCATAATTTATCCCAGCTGTAGTTCTTGTGTTTGAAATACACGTCATAATGTTTTGGAAGCACAGAATAAAGAATATTTAAAAGGACTAGGACTTAAAAATGCAGTATTTGCCTTCAAAGATATTTCCTGAGTGTCACAGAGAGAACTATTTTCTTTGTACGTAAGCTATTTCGTGTCTGTGGCTAGTGGCTACTGGATAGAAAAATATGTGTAATGCCAACAAATATTCCAAAATCACAACTGCAGAAGAGTTAACTGAAAACATTACTGGAGGTAAGTGCGCTTACCATTCTTATAAATCTCCTTCAAATAACCATTAGCATCAAAATTTATTAAATTGCTGTTAAAAATAAATGGAAACCACCACACAAATACCAAAGAAAATTTATTTGAGTCTATAAAAACACAACTGTTAGATTGCATTTGCAACTGCAAACATTTCATTAAAACACTTGACAGGAAAAAAAAACTATAATACACACTGTATTTTGAAATTAAACTTTTCTTGAAACAGACATTCATATGTTGGATTAAATATTCATTATAATGGAAGAAGTCTAAACCATTTCCCTTGAAAATATTGTTGAATCCAAGAACATTTTCTTTCAAATGTTTGTTTTTTACAGGAAAGTTCAGCATTTCATCTTGATCCACATCTTCAGAAATCAACTAATTTAGCTTTAGCTTTTCCCACTGAACAGAACTTTTGGTTCCAACAGACTCAAGTTTCAGTTACACGATGTTAATATCCAAACTAGTTTCCTGAAACTTATCAGAAATAAAAGAGTATTGCAGCACAGAAAGACAGGAGCGAATGTAAGAGAAGTATTTATGGCATTAACTATAACAACACATTAGAGCGCAACATAGTTTTTCTAGATATTGCACTATATAAAGCTTCATCAAATTATGGACTTTGCCACATGATAATGTTAAGCAAAAACAAACAAAAAAAAGTTTTACAAATACATTTTTAGGGCAAGGGGCCTCAGCCAAGTCTAAATTTGTTAATCTGAAACAAGAAACTACTTAGAACTGCATAAAGCGTTTGCATTGTCTCTGTGCTCATCCCTGCACTGAATTCATATAAGCTGTCATGATATGTATGGACATCAGCTCTTGCTCAGACAGCCAAAACCGTAAATGATACAAACAACTGACGAAGCAGTTACCACAAAGGTCTTGTAGAATACATCCTGTTTGAAATACTAAATATCATTCTTCTGGGAAATGGTTGTATTTCCAACCCAAACCTTCGTATTTGTTATTCAGGTCGGGAAGTGATGAGAAACAGAAAAGGAAGTGAGATATGGACCACTGACAGAACTCCTCTGTCCCACAGGTTCATTTCCATCACTGGGGGGATGGGGAAGACACAAGCTCTTCCAGATCACTTTTTGAACTTTCTAACCATCAATTCCAAATTCCTAAATTCATTTCAAAATAGCAAGAGATTTTCAGAGGAGCAACACAAACTTTCAAAGATCTTGGTTTTTTCAGTATTGTTCTCTCAATTGCTGGCAACGGAACAGCTTTAGGAGCCAAACATCTCAAGACCACAGTGATCTCATTTTCAGAAAGCTGCACTGCTCAACCGCTAGCACAGATTCACCACGTAAAAGGATGCAGGGGATGACATCAGCCACAAGACTTCTTTTCTTAGGAAGTGTTCCTCATGAACAACACCTGCCACAAATATTGCTCACTTAAACTCAATTTCCCTGAATTTATGCTTGCAGGTACCCATTAAGCCAAATAAGTAACAGAATCCTGGGTACTCTTCGTGTCTGAAAATGGAGGGTTCTCATCTGAGGACTGGTGACATTTCATCAAAATCTTAGGAAAGTCAGGGAAGAGAAGGGGGAGAGAATTCAGTTTGCTAGCATTTTTTCACTTCTGGTCCTCTTTTAAATAATCATGCCTTAATCCAGAATGCTCTGACAGGCAGCAGAAGCTGGTTGGTTTAATGACCTAGTTGCATCACGGAAAATACAGGAAAATACAAAGACTGCTCTTTCCCCAACGGTGACTGGCAAAAGGCCTATAGAAAATTTGGCTGAAGGAAGGCTACAAAGGGAATAAGGAAGCTCTAGTTCTTAGTGTGTATACTAACATATATACAGCATATATGTTACATAGTATTTATATATATTTACACAAGCACACACGAGCATAGTAACTGTAAAGCTAACATCTTGATTTTGGACACATCTAACACCAGTGACACAAAATCTAAGGGTTTTTCTACATGGAAAAATAGTGATCGTTAGTTGCTCAACAGTATTTCCCAGGTGGACCCACTTACACTGTGTTCAAAGTTCCCATTTTAGTATGCTTCAGAAAAGATTAAGCTAAACTGAAACAAAAAAGATTACTTTTAGAGTGCGGAGTAATAATGTTCTCATAAGAGATAAACGCAGAAAGCTGCTGCTTTTAAAATCCTTAACATTTACACTTTCATACTGAACTCTCTCTGCAGACACAGCTATCCAAAGGTCAGCTATGGTACACACGTGTGAATCCACAGCTTCCGTGCACAAAGCCGTATTTGGTAAAGACACCGAGTTGAGCACCCCGAGAAAAAAAGAAAAAAAAAAAAAGAGAGAGAGAAAAAAAACCGCAAAACCACAAACAAAAGGTTGTCACCTATGCTGGTGGAAGGGAGCAACTGCCTGGGAGCTCCAGAGGGCCCAAAGAGCTTTGAGAAGGATTTAATCTACTGAGTGGACTCTGCAAAATGTCTGAAGACTTCAACTATGCTCAGAACCGTCTCTGGCTCTCCAAAGATCTGTTGTAGAGAGAAATGCTAAAATACCACACATTGTTTGTTTGTTGGGAAACTAGGTCATAAAATACCCTATTGTACCGACAGTGAGCAAAGTGGAAAATTAAATGTTGACTGAGAACCTTCACTAAGCGCATTCTGTATTTTGGTAAAGAATTACGGCATAGAAGTACGATTCCAACATTAGTGGCAGAGTTGTAACTATTGCCTACAGTAAGTATGGAGCCACTTTCACTACACACAATAATACAGATGGGTTATTTATGCAGAGACAGGGTCAGCACTCTTGATTAAAAACTCCTTTTTAAGTAGCACACTCCAATGCATAAGACCTTTGCCTACTGCAAAAGCTTTTTTTCGGCGGTTATTCCTGTGCTGCATCCCCTACTCTTCCTGCATTTTCTTCTCCTTGCTCCCCCAATTAATTTCCTATTAGTATCTGCATCAGAGGTTACTAGGTAAATTTCAGTGAGATCAGAGTATTTCTATGTCACATCATCAGCATATTTTGGCCGCAAACGCTCTTTAATAAGCCCTAGGAAGATTATCTACTTGACAGTAATCCTGTGACAGCAGACAGAACAGCAGTCTTCATGACACCATGCTGGGAAAAGCAGCAGAACGAGACCATCAGAGAACCAGCCCAAATGCTCATTCCATGAATCTCTATTTTCTGGACATTTCAGAGTATTTGGCTTTATTCACTAATATCAACTGGTTTACTAATCTTTCTTGCTTGAATCTTTGGAAGATCTTGATAATAAAATTCTGAATGGGCAATTTTGCTGATTCTCTTCCATTCTCAAGTGTTCCCATTTACTTCAATCCAGAATGCCTCCCAGGACTTTCGTCACAAAACAAAGCTTCAGAAAACGCTGTAATGTTTCTGGTGTTCTCATTTGTGATCCAGATCTATTTACTGTCCTACAGAAACAAAGCCTGTAAAGAGGGGAAAACAAATGTCCCATATATGCTCTTTTGAAGAGGTGACTTTTTTTCAATCTACTAGAATTCACTCTTCCATTTACATTCTGATATTGCCTTCAAACCTCACTTGAAGCTAAGGGTTCTCCAGCAATGAAGTGATACGAATAACACATTTGTCAGATGTGGTTTACTGTTCCCCTACCCTGCTAAGAACTGCACAGGCAGAAGTTCCTTGTGGAAGGGCGAAAAAGATTTGCTCCTCATGTATTTACATTAGAGAAGGCAAAGTTCAAAGGGCGTATCTTCCACTTACCTCAAATGTATCAAGTTTTACAATAGCCCTCAGTTCCTTTTTTATCTCAGATCTGAGAATAAACTCCCAAAGATCCAAATACCTCTACAGTTACAGGACATAATTTGTTTCAATATTGTTAATCCTGCATGGATTGCATAGTATTTTCTACTAAAACTACAGATGACACTACCATACTCAGATCTGCTTTTATTTACGCTCTAAAACACGCAAGCTCCAAAAAAGCTTATTCAAGAGAATTGGTAGGTGTAGGTCTACAGTTCTGCTGAGAAAAGATGGAAATGCGTCAGGGAGAATGTCAAAGGCTCAATGTCCCTTAAGAGCGCTCATTTGCTTTTGGAATTCTCATCTGTACAGAGCATCCGCTGCTAGCATGCTATTTTAGGACTGTTTTAAGCCTTGTTCAGGCATGTTCATCCCCTGACAACAGTGCAAGAACTTGTAAGTTGCTACTGTGAGACCAGACCACCTTTTGACCTGGTTAATAAATGTTTGGAAGTCTCATTTCTAGGCAAGCAAAGCAGTACTAAGACCTGAGCAAAGTTAAGGCAGATTCTGCAACTCCTCCTGAGCTACAGCAATTCACAGCTCTGCGTTAAGGAAAGCATAGTCAAGTAACATGCTTCTGTCAGAATCCGGACAGGGTCAGGAGGATTTGCTCCCCAGAGTACAATTAGCCAGATGTATCTTGTTTTCTCAGCAGTAGCAAGGACAAGCTCAAATGGGTAGGCTATCTGGAAAAAAACATCACCCAGGGCAGATCTGGATTCCAAGGCAGTATGAAAAACCCGTTTTCTGGAAGTTGTAGTTTTGTGTCTTGCTGACCTGCTCGGTGTCAAGCCTATCACCAAACCTGGGGTCAGGACAGAACTCCACAGCTCAAGCTGGGCTCAGGGAATACATCACCTTCTAGAGAAGGGCATTCCCGCTAGCAGCAACCAGGCACACAGATCACCTAACGGATTTCCCATAATTGCACGCAGTCTGAGTAACGATACTGTCTCCTTTGCTGTGGCACACTGTTCTAAGGACTTGAATACTTTGGTCCGAGTTTTATCAATGCAGTACTTTCAGCACAAGCGTGAAATTTCACCGCTTACTGTACCAGGAAGATGTCACTAGCAAACATCTTGTGGTCCCCCTTGGCTTTGCAATGACAGCGGATTCTGCTGGTGAAGAACCTGGCCCCATCAAAATCACAGCAATATCCACACCGGCGCGCAACTACGCACTAAAAATTCAACAGATGCTGTCCTCTCCAGCAGAATTTCATCACAAAGATTTCGGAAATTAAGAAACACCACCTCCTTTGCAGATCCGACCTGGCTAACCCAGAGGCCCGAGGCACACCAGACTGAAAGCCGATGGAAACAGCAAGGCACGCTGTTTCTGTGCAGCTGGCCATTTTTCAAGTTTTCATTCTCCCTTCAAAGGGCTCAGGGCAAAGTACGCTACTCCTAAATAAAAACTGGTTTTGATTACGGGAGCAGGGAAACGGCAGCCCAAAATCCTTCCTATTCTGGGCAGCTTCGCACTTCAGAAACTTTAAAAAGGCGGCTGCTGTTCCGTTCTTTGCTGCTGTTCGGAGACGGGGAGGGCAGGCGACGGGAGCTCGGGCGCTGTTCTGGGGAG
>Ga0065711_1040015_pt1 | contig 17313 bp, 10 predicted proteins | sample Hoacrofraction12_FD_59098 | JGI IMG/M metagenome (GOLD analysis project Ga0065711, IMG submission 59098) | Hoatzin crop microbial communities from Cojedes, Venezuela - Epithelial fraction 12 v2 (version 2) | ecosystem: Host-associated > Birds > Digestive system > Esophagus > Crop | place... | reverse complement strand
CAGCACCGGTGGGTCCTGGCCGGGGCACCGGCACCAGCGCGTCCTCGCTGGGCTGAGGTCCGATGGGGCCTGGCCCGGGGCCTTCGTCCTTGGCCCGGCTTGGTGCCGCCGCCGTGCTGGAGCTGCCCCTGGGCTGTGCTGTGCTGGGAGCGTTCCCGTGGGAACGGACCTGAGTGCCCCAAAACTGAGGGGAGACCCGGGAATCCCGGTTCCGAGACGCCTGGGAACAGGGGTCCGTCGTGGCGCGGGCGAGGCCAGGAGCCGCGGACACCCTCGCCGCCCTCCCGCCTCGCTGGTGGGAAAAGCAGAAAGGCCGTGGGGCTGCTGCGAAGTCCAGGAGTGCCCAGCGCTCCCCACCATCGCCGGCTGGGGTGGAGGTGGTGGGCGACCCTGGGGAGCAGGGTGGGTGCTCGGGGCTGTCAGGCACCAAAATAACGCCGACCGGGTGGCCGGGCTGAGGGAAGCGCCTGGGCGTCCCTGCGGACACACCGCTGTGCGTTGTCCAGTCCCATCCTTGGTGTCTGTCGCCAGCAGCCGGGGTCACTGGGAGAGCCCTCGTCCCCAGCGCAGGCTGGTCTGTGGGGCAGGGCCTGGCTGGGAGCCCGGCTCGCTCCGGCGCACGGCGCTGGAAGGGGAGACGGCTCCGTGGGTGGGAGTGCATGTTTCTGTCCCGCTAGCTCAGCATGCAGCAGTGGGGAGATCGACTGGGACGGGCTTCACACTGGTTGCGTGAGACCCTGGATGCCAGGAAACCATCCCGTGCTGAAGCCTGCACTGACGTGCTGTCCCTGCCGCTGACGTGACGGATCTGCTGTCCCCGGGCTGCGACCCACCCTCCTGCTGCCAGGCCCGGTGGTGCCTCACACCAGCCCAAGGACAGAAACCCTGTTTTGGCCAAAAGCTGCCCCATGCCTGGGCTCTCCCACGTCCATCCCAGGAGTGAGCTGGGACTCCTGTCGTGTCCTTGCCTCTTCTCTCTCTGCAGAGCTGAGGAGGAGAGCGTGCGTGAAGACAGCGTGCTCCTCAGCGAAAGAGGTGAGAGCCTACCATGGAAAGGCACGTTATTGACAGTAAATGAGGTTTGATCTTGTAGCTGGAGCCAAGAGAGGACAATTCCCTTCCAAAATAATCTGATTGTAGGAAGGACCATTGAAGGAACGAGGCCAGAGCTTCAGGCAGAAGAAAGGAGTTGGGAATAATAATAAGAAAAAGTCAGATTCTGAGAAAAAAGTCATACTTATGGCCAGCGTATATTTGGGTCCAGGGGGCCAAAATATTGGCCAAGGACCTGGTAGCGGGAAAGCGTGATTAAATATTAATGTGCTAATTAACCCTGTAATCCTTCCCTGAAACACTTGTCGCAGCCCACGTACTGAAACTGGGATGCTGCTCAAGAAAAAGAGGTCAGCTTCTTGAGAGGTGAACCAAGGCTGCTCGCAGAGGTACCTTCTGTCAGGCGCAGGAAGGTGGAATCCCATTACCGTCTGCAAATTAAGCCTCTGGGGACCAGTTTCACACAGAGAAGGAAGCCTGTGAGCTTTGCTGCCTGCGCCAAGGATCTGAGGACAGTGGCTGCTGTGAGGAGATTTTGAGGATGGGGTGGTGGTGAGCCCGTGGCACGCAAGTGCTGCTCCCCGCAATGGAGAAGTGGGGGGGGGAAGTGAAAGCTGTTGGGTTTCCAGCTGAACTGCCCAGCGCTGGAGGGACCCACGCTGCTGCCCGCTTCGCAGCAGCTGTGAATACTGAAGCTTTAAAATAATTTGGATCCGGACAAAGGCAGTTAGGGTGTCATTTTAGAGCACGGAGAAATAAACCTCTGCAGATCCCTGCTACCAGGCTTTATCCGTGGGATTCCCGAGCTGCTGTATGATTGCTCCGGACAGATCTGGATCCCGTTGTGCTGAGCAAGACTGACTTAGGGAGCCGTGTGTGTGCTACTGTCTGGGGGGAGAGGAGCTGTGGTGATCAGTTGCCTTTTTGAAGACCGCCTTTCCAAATCAGCTATCGCCCACTCCTTGCTATTTTCCTGTGTGACACAGTGAAGCCAGCCCGTCGCCAGCCCGTCTCGCCGCTGCTGCTCGGGCTCTGCGGGCAGGAATGGCGCAGCCTGCCTGCGGCTCGTCGGCCGGGGCGTTATCCGCAGCCCGGGCACAGTGCTCCAGAAGTGGAAGCCTGCCTTTCTCCATGGGAAGAAACCTGCCTGTGTCTGCTACCAGGCAGGTGGATGGTGGAGCACAAACCAGTGTATAATGGAAATCCTGCGTGGAGAAAAGGAAGAATCAGTGGTGAAAGGGTATTTCAACGTATCTGCATGGCAAATACCGGAGTCACAACCCCCAGGTTTGTACTGGCCACTGGTGCCTGCTAAGTGAATGCAGAGGGTGGCTTTTGACCCTGGTCCATCAGCCTTTGCACTCTTCCAAATAATTTATATCTGCATATGGCTGGCAGTTGTCTGGGAATCTGTCCAAGCCCTCAAATGAAAGGCCAGGAGAGGGAATCGGTTTTCTATTTCTGACTTCGCAACTTAACACCTGCCCAATCTGTGGCGAGTTACTTGGGGCCAGATTCTTAAAGAGGTGGATTAGTGTGGACTCCTCATTTTGGGCCTTTCTCTTGGTGTCCAGCTGTAGCTTTAGGTGCCACCAAGATTTAATTCCTCAGAGTTCCCTGCTCAGCTGCCACCTAACTCTGGTGGAGCATGAAGTCTGTAGTACGTTCTACTTAATGTCAGAAATTTCCTACTGCTTTGCACACTCGGATGCACCTTGGTTTTGATGCTGTTGAGTAATGTCCTTGACCAACCCACTAGGGCATTAGATGTTCCTCTATCTACTTGGCCTACAGGGTTCAAGCCTGAACCTTAAAACATGATTCTTGGATTGAAATCCACATAAACATAAGAAAAAAAATGTTGTCAACACACTCACCTGTCCCTAACCACTTTTTTTTAAAAAAATCTGATAATGCTGTGCTTAAAGTGTTTGCCCAAGTAGGAGACCTAGAATTGTCCTTGTGCCTTCCAGGAGAGCATCCTCACAGGGTGGGTGGAGTGGGACTCCCCTCCTGAGACTGGCTTGTTGTAGGTAACTGCCCTGGGCAATCACTCTATTAGATTACCCGTGAGCCTCAGATTTCTGGCTAAATGGGGTTGATGATGCTCTCCTGGCTAATAGGACAGCACAAGAGCTGATTTATCACCATTGTCAAGTGTGTCATGATCCTAGGGAGAAAAGCAGCATAAAAACACAGCGCAGCCAAGATGTTTGGAAGGGCTTGGCGACAGGCATGTGTGCAGTTAAAAAATGTTACCCTGTTGCTTAATTAGCTCAAACTGCCATTCTTTGTGCCACGGACGTGCTTTTCTGTGGCTAAGTGCAGCAAGGATTTCCAAGGAATTAAGCAAAACCTTGCAGAGCTAGCAGCCTGGAGCTTCAGGCTTGGCTCTATAATTACAAGCCTAAATGAAGGCAGCCCTGTTTCCACAGACACTGGGTACCCGCAGATCCCACTTTGATTTGGGTGTTTACATGCAGGTTGAAGAGTGCAGCTTTTAGCAGAAGTCCTCACCTGAAGGCCGTGGCAGAGGAACCGAGGCCTGTGTGATGTTTGCCCACCTTCTGGTGGGGGCTGTGAAGGTCCCTGGGAGACAAAACCAGGGCTCTCCTTTTATTCAGTGGTCGACAGTGCTGGGTCAAACTTTGGAAAGCATTTTATGAAGTCCACTCCCCAATCTGGAAAGATTTAAGGCTGGTTTACAAACTGTCCATGCCTTCATGTAGCTCTGTCCAGTTCTGGGCTCCCCAGTTCAAGAAAGATGAGGAGCTACTGGAGAGAGTCCAGCGGAGGGCTACGAGGATGGTGAGGGGACTGGAGCATCTCTCCTCTGAGGAGAGGCTGAGGGAGCTGGGCTTGTACAGCCTAAAGAAGAGAAGGCTGAGACGGGACCTAATATATACTTACAAATATCTGAAGAGTGGGTGTCAGGAGGACAGGGCCAGACTCTTCAGTGGTGCCCAGTGACAGGACAAGGGGCAATGGGCACAAACTGAAGCAGAGGAAGTTCCATCTGAACATGAGGAAGAACTTCTTCCCTCTGAGGGTGATGGAGCCCTGGAACAGGCTGCCCAGGGAGGTTGTGGATTCTCATTCTCTGGAGATATTCACGACCCGCCTGGACACAGTCCTGTGCAGCCTGCTCTGGGTGACTCTCCTTTGGCAGCGGGGTTGGACTAGATAATCCACAGAGCTCCCTTCCAATCCCTAGCATTCTGTGATTCTGTGATTTTGCCTAAGAATTATAATGAGCAATTTCTTCAGCACATGCTCCAGATTTTCCTAAAACTCTATGATTTACTTTTTAAATATAGGAAACTCTTCTGTCTCCTAATATACAGATATAGTCCTGTGTTTTGCAAAAGGAATAGATTACCTAATTCCCACTTAGCTCTAAGTTATTTAAGCAATTTTTTTTAATACTGATAAACCACAGAATTACACAAAGTTTCTGAAAAGCTTTCACTTCTGCTTGAATAGCTTTGAGCATTCTATATTAAATATCAATTAAAAAGTCTCAGAATACAGTATTCATCAAAAGCAGACATGAGAATGGAACTTACTCAACAAATCTGTCATGTACGCAAATAGTGTCTCTGTTCCAGGCATATTTTCTTTTTCTAAGATAGTTACCCATTGCTCTCAAGATCTTTTCACAGAGCATTTGCAATGAAATGGATAAAAGGATCACAAAGTGCACAGGAATTATACTTATAAACATATAACGAACTACAAAAGGTCAGCTGGATTGTGTCATATCCTCAACTGTGACCAGTAACAAAAGTCAAAAGAAGAGTGACAAGAAGGGTAAGAATATATTAATATTTCTCTGTTGTATTCTCTCAGTTTCCAATGACTTGTAGGTTCAGGAAATTCAAGCAGTGTGTGTAATACTGTGTTTAACTGACCTTGATGAATGTTTCTTCCATGCATTTATCTAATTGCTATTTAGCATCCACAAAACACTATGATAAGGGGCTCCACAGTTCAATTATGCACTGTGCAAAAAGCACTTCCTTTTGTTTCAAGCCTTTCTCTTGCTAATTTCCTTTTGATACCATCTGTTCATTAAGAAAGAGAAAAAAAAATCCTTTCTTGTTCACTTTTTTCCATATTACTCAGGATTTTCACAGAATACCATACGATAGGTGGGGCCTCTTGACATCACCTAGCCCAACCCTCCTGTTCCAGCAGGGTCACGTAGAGCAGGTGTTGTCCAGCACTGTGCCCACCTGAGTTTTGTGCGTCCCCACTGATGAAGCCTCCAAAGCTTCCCCTGGCAACCTGTCCACAAGTTTGAGCACCTTCAAAATAAAAAACAATGAAAGAAAATATTTTCTAGTGCTCAGGTTGAATTCCCTGTGTTTTAATTTGTGCCTGTTACCTCTTGTCCTGCCACTGGGCATTACTCAGAAGAGTCTGACACCCTCTTCTTCCTATCCCGCCCCCAGGTATTCATAGACATTTATAAGAGCCCCCTGCACCTTCTCTGCTACAGGCTCAACAGTCACAGCTCCCTCAGCCTTTCCTCACAGGGAAGGCGGACCAATAGCTTAATGACCTTTGTGGCCCTTTTCAGGACTTGCTTCATTAAGTCTGTATCTTGTACAGGGAAGCCCAGAACTGGATCTCGGGAACTACAGGCCTGTCAGCCTGACCTTGGTGCTGGGGAACATTAGGGAGCAATTCATCTTGAGTGCGCTCACCAGACTTGTGAGGGACAACCAGATCAGGCCCAGCCAGCACGGATGCATGAAAGGCAGGTCCTGCTTGACCAACCTGATCTCCTTCTGTGACTAGGTGACCTGCCTAGTGGATGACAGAAAGGCTGTGGGTGTTGTCTACCTGGACTTTACTAAGGCCTTTCCCCGCAGCATCCTCGTGGAGAAACCAGCTGCCCATGGTTTGGATGGGTGTACTCTTCGCTGCATAAAGAACCGGCCAAATGGCCGAGCACAGAGAGTGGTGGTGAATGGAGTGAAATCCAGCTGGCAGCCGGTCATGAGTGGTGTCCCCCAGGGCTCAGTTTTGGATGTGGCCTTTTTAACATCTTTATCAATGATCTGGATGAGGGGATTGAGTGCTCCCTCAGTAAGTCTGCAGAAGACACCAAGTTGGGTTGGAGTGTTGATCTGCTTTGAGAGTAGGAAGGCTCTGCAGAGGGATCTCGACAGACTGGCTTAATGGGCTGACAACTGTATGAGGTTCAACAAGGCCAAATGCCTTGGGTACTGCACTTGGGTCACAACTCCACACAGCGCTACAGGCTTGGGGAGGAGTGGCTGGAAAGCTGCATGGCGGAAAAGGACCTTGGGGTGTTGACTGACAGCAGGATGAACATGAGTCAGTAGTGTGCCCAGGTGGCCAAGAAGGCCAACAGCATCCTGGCTTGTGTCACGAATAGTGTGGGCAGCAGGAGAAGGGAGGTGATCGTGCCCCTGTACTCGGCACTGGTGAGGCTGCACCTCGAGTACTGTGTTCAGTTTTGGGCCCTTCACTACAAGAAGGACATTGAGGTGCTGGAGCGTGTCCAAAGACAGGCAACAAGGCTGGTGAGGGATCTAGACAATAAGTCTTACGAGGAGAGACTGAGGAAGCTGGGGCTGTTTAGTCTGGAGAAGAGGGGGCTGAGGGGGGACCTTTTTGCTCTCTACAACTACCTGAAAGGAGGTTGTAGTGAGGCGGTTGTTGGTCTCTTCTCCGAAGTAATTAGCAATAGGACGAGAGGCAATGGCCTGAAGTTGCATTAGGGGAGGTTTAGATAAGATATTAGGAAAAATGTCTTTACTGAAAGAGTGGTCAGACATTGAAATAGGCTGCCCAGGGAGGTGACTGAGTCACCATCCCTGGAGGTGTTTAAGAAACGTGTAGATGTGGCACTTATGGACATGGTTTAGCAGGCATGGTGGTGTTGGGTTGATGGCTGGACTTGATGATCTTTGAGGTCTTTCCCAACCTATGATATGATTCTATGACCTCCATGACATCCTTCTTAACCCATCTCTTTTCTAGACTAATGCTTCCTGGTCCAGCTATTGATCTTATGATTGGAGTAATCTACTGAAATGAAAAGTGAAAGAAATGTATGGGTAAAGATGGACTATTGAAGCAATGTATTGATCCTACAACTGATTTTCTTTTTGAGATGGTTACAGCATAGCTTATGGGAATGCCTTCTGAACTCTCCTGGTGGTCTGTGCAATTACAGAACAATTTCAATACCTCTGTTGACATTGTGGGCACAATTTTTGCCATTTGTAAAGGAAGCAGTCCAAGGGCTGAAGACCTCTGGCTTGTGAAATGGAAAAGGAAGCAGAACAGCCATGTCTTCACTACCTACTTCTGCTAAGTAACTTGCTTTTCAAAGCCACACTGGCCCCTATGACTGGACACTTGGAGGGGTCTGAAGTACCTGGATCTCCTTGCACAAGACAGATATGCATAAAGACTGCTTTATTGTAAATATTTGCATTGTTTTGTTTGTTTTCACATTTCCTATAAAGTCTTCTTTAACTTGTGACATGCAGATTAGCGGATGCAAAATTCTATGGGATTTGAACAGAAATGACTTTTCATTATGAGGCAGCAGGGGTGTGTCACGCTATAAATGAGGTAGGACATGGAGCCTTTTAGGATCTTTAGGTCTCTTAAGAAGCACTCAAACACACACTGGGCCAAAGGCACAACCATTTTGTTACAAGCAAAGCTTGGCTATCTGTTTTTGCAGTCCAGCCTGTGGCTTCTTGGTATGGAGTCAGAAATTCACAGGGACGCATTACTGCCACCTCAACAATAACATTTTTCTGACTGAAGTTTTAGATGAAGCATTTCCTTTCGGTTATACCCTACATAAAATGGTAAGCTATTTGATATGACCTGTTTTGTTCTCCAACAGAAGTTATCTGGCACAGTTTAGCAGGCAGATTAGAAAGATTTCACTGGGTGATTATACAATTTGGTTTAACAACAACAGTTGACAGCTCTCACTTTGATTTAGAAAACAAAATCCAGTATTTTTTTCTCTTACTTTCAGTTTGCCCAAAGTGAAAATGTGTGAGGTGAATAATTTCTAGGAGAAGGTATACATTTTCTTCAGAGGGCTCCTCCTGTCTCCTATGCAGCTGTCCAGTGTGTCTATGTTATTTACACATGCCTTTTCATTTGGGCTTGGATTACTGGTTTCTTCCACAACTATCTGAATTATGGGAATGCTCAGAGAATCTAGACCTATGATGAGAATCACTATGCAAATGTAATGACATGATCCTTCCTCAAAGAGCTTACAAATTAGAAGGTCAAGAGAAGACAACACAGATGGAGGAAACAGATGAAATAAGAACCACTTGGATCCCTGATGCCAGATACATAGGATTTAAAGGAGAATGGATAAACTGTTCATACATATCATCCCAGCTGTTTGTCATTTCACATCTATGGAGCACTGGGATCAAGTCTGTTCTTTATTGCACCAGCAGTAATTCACTACAATGATTTGAATTTCAAGTAGAGCACCCCTCTTAAATTAACTAGATTAAAAACAGAGAAATAAAGAAAATCAAAACAGCCTCTCTTCCACCCTCTATCATCCCAGATTTTATGGAACTGAAAAAAAAAAAAACCAGAAGGGGAATAATCAACAAATTTCTCAAGAACATTCAAAAACTGCATTATCAGTACAAATTCATGTTTAACTTCAGATAATTGATGCAAATCTGTACTTTACAGAAGCTGGTAATTTATGCCTCACCTGGCATCTTTCCACTACCAAGACCTGAATACATTTGTTATTTTAAGCTTCACAAAACACCTGAAAGTAGGTAAAGAATAGAGGTCAGAGCCAGCACATCTGAAGCCTAGCTATCATGGCAATTGGATACTACATGAAGATTTAGAGCTCAAAGCTGGGCAGAACAGGAAAGCTAGTTGAATTCCTAGGGCAATGTAATTATTTGCTCTGTGATTTAAGCTTGGTTGATGTGCCTAGTTGCGTGAAATACATTTGATGCTGCTCCAGCTTCCGAGAAGATGGCATTTCCACAAAGGTAAGGCATTTCCACTAATAAATTCCAGTAAAAGCAGTCTGTCTTCTTGGGACACCACCCCCTCCCTATGGTTCTGGGGGGAGACCTCTCATTCATATCATTCTAGTTAAGTTCATGGACATCTAAATGTGGGAAAAGTATCTCAGTGTTCAGTGACGGGGCTGTACTCCTAATGCTTTGTTACATGCAAATCTCTCAAGTTCTGCGGAAGTTGGGCTCATGGAAACAATGATCTTTTCAAGATAACCATCTGGATGAAAACATGATGAGGTTAACCCTTTCTCTGAACATTCGTGTACCTGTCACTCCTCTCACAAAACAACTGTGTGACCAGCAAACAAATGAAAGCCTATGTGACTTGGCTGCACACTTCATCCACATCTCACAGCAAATTCCACTGCTCGGAGTAACATAACGTCTGCATGCCAATGACTGTGACCTCCTCTTGGAACAGATGGCCTAGTGCCTTATAACATCTCCCCTGCCAACTTGTGGGACCTCAGAATCCCTTAAAATCATCCAAACTTCCCATGACTGGGAGATCCAGTTAGGGATTCCATGTTTGGTCCTTGCAAGGAACATGCCGGTACTGTAAAACAGAACTGCCAAGTGTGTATTTCAGCTTGATATAAATACCTGCATCTAAATTCCCCGCATGTCCATGGAAATCTACTCAGTACAACCAGTGAAATCTAACCATTTCAGAGTCAGCCTATCCTAAATTAGGCACATAAGCCTTGATTCAATTTGGCTAAAATTAAGCACACAGTGCCATTTGAAATGGCCTGGGGTAGCAAAGACCTTCATAGCAGGCTGGCAAATACAACATCAAAAACATGCGTAACCCATGCTCTTCTGGAGCAATAGCTAGAGTCCAGGACAGATATCGGCTAGATCTGGGACCTACCTTAAACAAACTTCCCATAGAAATCCTGATAGGTGATCCAAATATCATAATATAAAGTTAAGGCTAATGATTCTCACCTGCTTGTTCAGCAAGACAAATGGGAAGGAAGAGATTACTCAAGTTAGCCAATGGCAGCAAATACCTGACCAGGATCCTGCAGATACAGCTGGCAGCTTTAATCTAGCAGGGTTAAATGCCCACAAATCTGTGTCTGTATGGCACCAATTGCAATGGTCCCAGATTCCTTTTTCCTGTTCCCATATTACAGTACGCTGCTCAACTACTTGCACAATTACACAGTGCTTGCATCTTCAGAGATACTCTAGTCCAAGGTCAGTACTCCGCAGTCACAACAATTAGGACAGGTAGTAACCCTACCACCACGCCTGTGCTTCCCTTTGCACTGCTACCAACACCATGGCTGGAAAATGTCAAGCTATCACAGCAATGCACTAGAACTGAACATGCAAAAACCTGAGTAACAAAGAAAACAATCTTTATGATTGCACAAAAGGCTCAACACTAAAACTGTCACTGAGGAGCATTAGTAGGTACATCATGATGGATATTAACATGGGCAACAAAATAATGAAATAGTGGAAAAACACGTGATAAGCAAGCCTTTTGTATGCACACATAATGGAAATGTAAGACCTAACAGTGGGTGTCCTGATTTACGCTGATTTACAGGTTGTAAATGAGTTGGTCTTCTTGCTTGTTATATAGCTGTAACTGCAAATGAGAAAATAATCACCGGAACTCGTAATTCTCAGTTGCTTCTATACACCCATTTACAATTCATATGGTGTTAAACTGGAAAAAATTTACAGCTTTTAGATATCCTTCTGGCTATACGTCTTCATTGAATACAAGAAATTATCAGCTGCAGCACACCAAATCATGATCAGGTAACCATTAAGCTCAATGATGCAGATGCACAAAATGTGGACACTGACAATGTGTCTTGTGGTTATTGCTTGCTTAAGCAGAAAATCTGATCATCTTACTTTCCTGTAATTCAGTCAAGCTATCTTTTTTGTACGTACCAAAATTTAGGATTAGTTAATGAAAGCAGAGAAACATTTCCATTCTCCTTATTTTTACTACAGCTTTCTCAGACAGAAGGATGGAAAGAACCGGCAGAACAGTGTTTGACAGGAACAGGGGTTTCAACAAGTACATTTCTTCAGGCATCTTTCAACTCTAACGTTTGGAACAAATACAAGCCAACAAACCAAGGCTGATTGCAAAATGCAATCAAAACACAGTGCTATTTGGCAGATTATAATGGCACTTCTGAGATCCATCTGAAATTAAAGCCCCAAGCTACAGTACTTCTTGTGTGAGACAAGTTAAAAATGGGTCCCACACCACTGAGTTTACAGAGCTGAGAGGCAAATAAAAGTGCAGAAAGTGAAAAATCTGCAAGGCCAAAGGACAACAAAAGACACAGCCAAGACTATAACAGAGTCTCTCATCTGTCCTTTCAAACGTAGCGTCTGTCAAGTCAGAAGCAGAATGGGAGCTAAGACCTGTCACCTCCTTGTTTGCAGAGTACGATGCCACTCAGCACCTTGTTATTGGCATGTTGTTCGCAACTTGAAGATAAATGCAACATGGCCTAATATCCTTGAAAAGATACCACCTACAGGTTTTAGTAAATTGTGTGCACTAACCACACGAAACACCTCCAAACTATATAATCACATTGTTTTTCCCCATTCAGGATTTCCAGAAGTCCATCTCTTGTGGTAGCCAGCTCTCTACCATGTATTTAATCTTTAAAATGACTTCATTTCTTATCCCAAGGTCTGTTGCTGTGCTTTCCCTTGGAAAAGAAACTGAGTTAACTTCCAGCGTAATGCTGCTTTGGCAGAATCTGTCAGAGACCTCAGCTGAATCACTCCTTTAAAGGAAGAGCTTCCTGCCATGCATGCTGCTGTCCTCACCCTGAGGCTAGTGAATGAATCAGAAAATCACTACAGCATCAGCCAACTCCCCTTCACCTCTGCTGGGGCAGAAAACCTAGTATCAAGTCAGTCACTGCATGATCAGACCTGAGCATCAGAAGTGAAGCAGTTATCCACAGAAGCATGGCTCTCAGCAGGGACAGCCAAAGGGAAAAAAAGCACAAGTTTAAGCTGAAATGGAAGATGCCCATCTCAGGGAACAGGCACTGCTACTAGATCAGCTGTGCTTTCGTCAGAAATCTCTCCCCGGCATGTCAGTTGACAATGATACAGCATTAGAAAGGTGACAGACGGCTGACTGGACTGAATGAGTACAGTCAACATCACCAAATATGGGGAAAAAAACAATTCAGTATTTACTAGAAGAGAACTCTGTCCCTGTCCTGGGGACACAGTGCTGCTGTCACAGGGTGCTACAACACTAGTTAGGCAAGAACAGTACGCACCTCTCTGTACCTGCATGCAGACACCCAGCTTGTTATTCCACCTAAAGTTCAAAGAGAAGTAGTTTGTGAATGGTTTGTTAAAAACAGAGATTTTCCTTAATTACTTCCCATCCTGACAGCTAGAAAGCTGTTTATATCTGACTGTGCCACAAAAGAAACTTATTAATAAAAGTGTCATTTTTCTTTAGCAATATGGGTTCTTCAGTCTCTAATCAGCGAGACATGTTACATTAAACTGACATGGGAGAGAAAAGCCTTTGGTTACAATTAACTTCACAATCTATTTCCCAGTGAAAGAAGACACACTGAAGAAAGGACTGTGCAAAAAGTCCTCTTATTTTATAGATCAAGGACAGACGAAGCAGTTTGTTTAACACTGTGGAACCTGTATCTGTATGATTTATCCATTATATATTCCAATTAATGGGGAAAGTGCCATTAGCCCACTGTCACCGTGAGGACTACAGGCTGGAGCAAACTGAATGCTTTGCCCATGGAAAAACATATCCCAGAGTTCCCCAGATTGGCTCAGCCCTCCCTCCACATCGCTTTACTTCCCGTGCACTGTAGTTTATGAACTGAACATCGTCCCCAGTGTGAGTGTGTAAAATCGCCATCTTCTGATCCCTCACCACTGATGAGAGGATGGGGAAAAAATTTGGACAAATACATTGTTGTCAAGGGAAGGAATTCAAAGTGGCTCTGTTCAACTTTGCAAAACATCAAAATGTGGCGATTTTATTTAGAATTTAAGTACCTCCCTGTGGTACAGCTTAATCCACTATGGAAAAGACCATCCCACATGCAGCTTAACTGACTAGTGTCTGTATGCAGATGAGCTATGAATTCTTGTCTAAGCAATGCTCCTATCATTTCAGGTTTGAACCCATGCCAGTGAATCCTGTCACTGCTTCATACTCTAGAAGCAACTCTGGTTAGGCACTTTAACCTCCAAAGTGAAATTCCTTCCCCTCTGGCAGAATCCATTCTAAATCATGGATGCTCAGCAGGACAGGAGGACACCAATGCTGCACTTCCAGTAGCTTCACCATTACAAAGAATCCGTATCAGCTGAAGCTGTTACAAAAATCTGTTTCTACACAATGCACCTGCACTCTTGTTTTCAATCACTCCCCTAAGATTCCTTAAATGTAGGCACTTCAGATACTTCGTAATAACCATGGTATTTTACCATCCACTGACGATACCAGGTCTTGTGATCAAAACCTTTGCTGACTACAAAAGGAAGGCCATTTAGCCATACTACCCCTTTTTTGCTGCTATCCCACTCTGCGAGGAGATGTTAAGATTCCCGTTCTCTGTTCCTCCTTCCCTCTTCCAAAGCCTTGCAAAAGTACTTTTTATTGTAGATGGCATACAAGAAGAAAGCCAGGTAAACGTATATGACAACAGGGACATGTCTTGCCAAAAGGATATGTGCCTTTCATACCAAAGCCAAGAGCCCATCCCTCTCTTTGCCACCTCCCTACCCCACCCCTTCAAAACTACTACTTTGGCAACTGTTCTCCCCAAAAAAGAAAAAAAGATGACTGCCACTTTCTGCTCCCGAAGCACTGGCAGTTGAAAACAACTGACGACAGTGCAGGGGTGTGGGGGTGTGGGGGGGAGGGGGTGTGTGTGTCTGACTCTGTGTGTGTGTGTATATCTGTCTGTCTGTGTGGGTCTGGGTGTGGGGGTGTGTCTGTGTCTGTAACAGTTTCTTTTGCTTCCCTCACCCTCCATCCCAACAGAAAGACCACCAGAAGTTCCAGAAGAAAACAAAATGAGAATGAAACCAAGATGGATGATGAAAGGCAAAGAAAGCACCCGCAACATGGCTTTATGGTACTTTTTATCTCTGGTTATATGAAATATAACCACTAGGTAAAACAAGCCCATGGCAAAATTATTTTTTGACTGTTCGTTTGCTCTGCAATGCTTCCTGGAGAGACTTAACAGGACGACTTTTGACAAGTTATTCGGCGACACAACTGGTACAGCCTGGTTTCCCACCAACTACTGCATCATACACTGATACACGTGATGGAGTTCACAGCCTCATTCTGCACAGAATTTTGTGTGTGTGTGCAGTCCCACATATGCCTACACGCACATATACGTGCGGGGTGAAACTGCTGTCTGACATTCCCCTGGGGACCTTCCTCTGACTGGGGATTTACCTTCGTGAAATGTGTAGTAATTTCACCTTTAAGAATTGTATTCAAGGCAAAATTTGTAGTAGTTATTCAAGGGATTCAGAAGTTAGAGACAGACACATAAAACACTCTCAGTATTGGATTACAGATATTGAGCCATAATAGATAACCTATTAAACATTCTTACTCCAGTAAGTGAAAGTTTTAGACTAACATAACAAAAAAAAAAAAACCCTACATCTAAAACAAAATAGCTTATTCCCTCCAATTTTATGTGGCGTTTGTTTTATTTTAATAAGATGAAGCTGTATGAAATGCAACGAGCCATCAGTTTTTACAAAACAAAATCAAACTACTTTGTGTATCAGGAATTAAAAAAAAAAAATAAATCTACTGAAGTGGGGAATTCTAAGAATCATTTTCAACAATAACTGTTACTTAAAGTACCAGACAAAGTACTGAATTTACTTACATTGTAGCACTCCCTGTGCTGTCCTGTTCTTCATACTGTAAGGGTTTAGGTTAGCTGGGACCAGAATATGTAGATTAGCCCGAAAAAATACCCACTAGTTAAAGCAGAAACATATCCAGACAGTTTCTCAGCATTCAGCCGGTACATATTCTACACAATTCTTTGGAAAATACACTGAAAAAATATGCATGGTCATTCAACAAACAGAAACACAGATTAACACATGGGTTAGCTTACGTTCCACTGACTCAGGCAAGCTTTTCCATTTCTGTGCCTGAGGTTCTCCGTTTATAAAGTGGTCAGCAATTTACAGTGAAGTCAGGGCCTTCCTAAGCCTTACATATCATACTCAAGATTCTATTTGGGTTCACGTGTTAACATTTACAACTGACCTGGTGGCATAGTTTTAATAGACTGTTGCATAGACCAGCATATGAACAGGTTACTATATTCATATTAAGCCACAAGACACAGTGAACAACCATGCATTCCTTTAATGTGTTTATAAAAGTTACATTTAACACTTTATAAATCTCTTTGCAAAGTGGAATGTGATGTAGGATCAGGTTGATGATGTCTTCTGGGCTTTTAACAAGAAGTCATCCTTGGCCTGTCTGGTCAAATGGTGCAGAGCAGCTCATGCCCATATTCTTCATAACTAGTCTCAGGCAGGGGGAAGAAGAAATTTTCTTCAAGAGTTTTCCTCAAAAAAACTGGTGGAAAAATCCTAGAATACATACAGTGGAAAGAGCTGGGGATCAGGTGTCAAGAACTCAACCAAATGAAGTGTGGCTACATGATACAAATCAACACGGTGTGTTGGGACATAGGATGCCCCTTCAAAACAAATTTAAAAAGACAAATTTTCTGGTAGAATTTTCTTTGAATGTCTGAAAATTCCATGCTCTCAAGAATATCCTTGGAAGATACCACAAAGTACTGTATGTAGAATGAGTTCATGGGAAATGGAGGCAGTAGAGAAATATGTATTTCTGTCAGAAGAAGCAAGACCAAAAAAAACGCAGAAGAAAATGGTAATTGCTACTTCTCCAAAGAAGAGCCAACTAAACATATGAAATACTATTGTGGATCCTCTGTGGCACTGTGTTTTGACAGCTAACACAATGACCAACTAACCAGGGCAACACAAGTCCTCTAAGTCACACACACAAGGGGAAAATAGCAGCTGAACCAATGTTGTGCTTGACTAGCCTATTCGGGTAATACGCTGAAATAACCAAGTGCCCATCACAGCCCTAGTGGATCTTCCTCCATCAAAGCTCTTCTGGTGTCCACTAGCAAATGAAGCATAAAGCAAGACTGACTCACAAGTACCAGTCAGATTCAGATTCAAATTCAAATCAGTCCTTCCTACCTTTATAATTGGGATTTCTTCCTGGCTTTCATTATTCCCAAAAAAATAAAGAGCAACACCCTTTGAAGAGATCCACACATTTATGAAGAGCTAATTACATTGTTGATCATTCAAATCAGATTCACTATGAGCTCCACATGTGGCACAAAAGCCATTTTATAAGCAGCCTTATTCCTGCATCAGGCGAGCCGAGGAGTGGAAATCCTTGCATAAAGCCATGAGTTATGAACATAATCCTCTAGAACACCATGTCTCAGCAGGTAAGATTAAAAAGACAAAACAGAACACCTCAAGACTCCAGCAACAACGAGTTTATTAGAGTCAAGAATCTATAATCACTGTACAGAAAACATTCAAAGTTAAAGTGTGAAATACTGAACCGCTCACTGTGCATTCCGGCTGCTGAGACTGTTAGTGATGATTTAATTGGCTGCCTACAGTTGGCTAACTTATCAGCACTTTAAAACATTTTTGTAAGCAGGGAGGAAATGATTGTCCTTTCTAAACGATCAAGGTGGGAAATAAAGGATCATATGAATTGCATTTAAAACTCACTTAAGGAACAAAGTTGGTGGGAAGGGAAGAGAAGAGATTGCCACAGTTGTGTGTTTCTTCTGCATGGAGGAACTGTAGCCTCACTGTTGTAACTCTGTACATATCCATGTTCAGTACAGCAATGATTTCTGTTTTTAAATAAGAAAATATATTCATAGATACAAGAATTTACCACCAAATCGAGCCTCTTCCAGTCATTTTTGGCTTGGGAGGAAGTTGCTTACTCCAACCTTTGAGGCTCAAGTACTTTCACTAGAAAGAAATGCCACAGTATCTGAGCCTGAAGGACGGTATGAACAATCATTTTTCTTAAAAAAAAAAAAAAAAAAAAAAG
>Ga0065711_1040014_pt1 | contig 17313 bp, 15 predicted proteins | sample Hoacrofraction12_FD_59098 | JGI IMG/M metagenome (GOLD analysis project Ga0065711, IMG submission 59098) | Hoatzin crop microbial communities from Cojedes, Venezuela - Epithelial fraction 12 v2 (version 2) | ecosystem: Host-associated > Birds > Digestive system > Esophagus > Crop | place... | reverse complement strand
TCACCCTCAGAGGGAAGAAGTTCTTCCTCATGTTCAGACGGAACTTCCTATGCTTCAGTTTGTGCCCATTGCCCCTTGTCCTGTCACTGGGCACCACTGAAAAGAGCTTGGATGGGGGCTTTTAAGTTGCCACCTTTGCTAGCCAATGCCACCGGCTCGGCTCTGCTGAGCTCCTGTGCAAGGGAGCCCGTGCTTGGGTGGAAAAGGCTTTACTTAGTCCTGGGAGAAAAAGGCAGTCCTCTTGTGGAAGGTGGTTCCTTCTCTTCTTTGGAGCAACAAACTTCAGGCTTACTTTCACTCTTGAGAAGCTCATAGTAGCCCATGACACTTTTCAAAGGGATTACTCTATGCTGGGTAATGACAGCCGCCAACCCCAATGCTGGCTTTGTAGGGAGCTACTGCTGTCCTGTGCAGTGGTAGCTCCCTACAAAGCTCCCAATGAAATGCCCAAACTGCCTTGTGCCCAGACAGAAAGGAACTGAAAGAGTTCACTGTCATGTCTTCTTGTCCCCTCTCCATTACCCACTCTACACAAATTCTCATCTATCAATGATTGTTATATGTTACACTTCTTTATTGATCGTACATCACTGCTTATTCCTAATTGCTGCTTTCATTTCTTCAGAGTCTGGATGGTGTGTCAGGCAATGCTGTCATCTTTCTTGGCACTGGAATCACAGCTTATTTGGCTATTTAATGAGCTCTTCTTGAAAGAGCTCACAGTTCTCCATTACATTTGCTCCTTCTGATTTTTTTTTGTTTCTCACTATCAATCTCATCGGTTTTTCTTCATATTTGGGAAAATAGTCCTCCTGAAACATTAGAAATGTATAGAAATGTGTTCTCTTTTTGCCCATGTTGAATATTAGCAAGCAGTGAATACCGTTCCCTGGTTGACCGCTTTGCTTTGCCTGTGACAGAAGGGTCCAGAACAGATTTGGGTGTTCCAGGTTAGGAAGTTTCCTTTGTAGCTTTTAGAAAAAGATCCTTTAAAATAGGATTGTCTGAGGATATTGCAGTTCTTTCCATACACATATCTTGTGCAGAGAAGAGAAATTGCATATGTGAAATTCTGTTGCAGCTGGTTTGAATCCAGGAGTTCTGGTTTGGTCCATCATAGTCAAGTCAGAAATTATTTTCCTAACATTTGAGACTCTTTCAGTAGCAGGTTGTATTTCAGCTGATGATTTATTTATGAATCTGAGGAGAAAGATTATTTATGGCTGCAAATGTGGGATAAATAGTAAAATTTTACCTATGCCCAAAACTGAATCACAAAACTGCAGCCTATATTTTATTAACAAGCTTCCTTCCTAATATATTATTTAGCAAACATAACATTATCTCATTACATGTGGTCTTTGCCCGAAAGAGTTTGCAGGCTCCTTCAGACACCAAAGATTTTTTTAGCAGAGGAGAGCATAATGAAGTAATTAGTTTTGAAATAAACAGACATCAGTTTAGATTAGAGAGGATGCACTTTAATTAAGGCATCATCCAGAAACTTTCATCTGCAAGGCACATGTTCTGCACCAGCGATGGAAAAGACGTTATGCGAAGGACTCCACTGGAAGCAGAAATGGGTCCTTTTAGATTATGACAGTGAAATAATTTTATCTATGTCTAGGTCATAGGTCCATCAACAAAACACAAAGGACAGCAATTTCAAAAGCCACGTGGTATTTGTAACTCTACTTACAATATACTGAGCGCACCCTCCCTGCAGTTTGATTTTGCTGGGAAATGAAACTGCTGCGGAGCATGGTCCTCAGGCAGAGTTACAGCACTGAGAATTATTCCACCACAGTTCAATGCAATTTACCATGTCTCAATGCTGGAATACAGACAGCCCATGAATGTAAATGGGAAGAAGAATTTCATTAAATTATTTTTATAACTGCATAATTTTAGTAATTAAAACCTTTACTTACACCAATTCAGGAGCGAGCAGAATATTATACTAATGCATGGCACTTATTAAATTTTTAAGGCTGACTAATAAATTTGTGGGCGAGGCAAGCCATAGTTACAAAGCTTTGAGGAGAAAAATGGTCAAATAGCATTTTGATTAGTACAAATATATTTATGAGAATTGCCTCCCCACATTCAGTTTGGTGGGAACAGATGGGCTTTTTCACATACCTGGTTCTATGGCTTTTTTGCTGTGCTTCAGATGTTTCTGAGGCACAGGTGTTTCTAGGCAACATTTACCAAACTCCCTGAGGAAAAATATCAGCATAGGAGAAGAAAAACTAAAAGCTGCCTGACTCAAGAGCTGTGCTGAGTTCACCCATTGTCTAGTCCTTCAGTTATTCAAGGCCAAAGAAATGTGCTTATTTATTTCTTCGGGCTTTGGGTCAAGATTTTAGGTTATGATCTGCAAAAACAGTGAGAAACCCAAACTGAGCAAAACCCGAGGGATACAAAAGGGAGCACTGAAAACAAGTTGCTCATCAAATACTGATAATCATCCAGTCATCTCCATAAGCACGCACAGGACATGGAAAACAAATGCAACAAAGCACATGCATTACATGAAAAGCCTGAATTTATACATATTTTATCCTGCCAAAACCCCTGCATATCACACAAAAAATACACATAAGGGAGCTGTGCTCTGTACTGATTTAATCACAGCGTCTGGTCCCAGGTTAGCTTAAATGAAAGAGAGAGAAGTCACCTCACCTTTCATAATTCATTAGAAACCTAAGTTAGACACTACAATTGACTCAGAAGAGTACATGACACTTTTTTCATTGCCTCTTCTATATTTCTCTGCCAGAAAGCTCTTATATCTCAGCTTCTTACAAGATTGTTAAATTACTAGTCAGAAGAACAAACCTTTCAAAAGATTTAGAGGTTTTACCTTCTGGATTATATACTGTGGTGATTTAATGCTAACATGCTGCGATGCGGACTAGGGCAATTTCATTCATAAGAAGTTGCGGGCTACTCAGAGTATATCCTGAATGGTGATTATCATTAATTGACAAGGTGTTCTGCGAGTAGAGGGACTGATGTTGCCCCCTCCCACCCCAGGCATCCCATCTCTGCCTCCTTCTGCAGCCCCTGGCTATGGCTGGAGCAGAGATGCAAACGTCCCGCCATTGCCGCCAGTCCCACACAAAACCTGCAATGGATTTTGCGTGCCAAACCAACGTGCACAAAAGAAGAAACAACTGGTTAATTGTCCTGGTAGAGAGAGGTTTTCTTCTCCTGATGCCTTCAGAAGTCTGTTCATTCTCATTGTTATCCAAGCAGAGACAGTTTTGCCACGACAGGTTTAGGCACCTGCTGGAGACCAAGACCACAGGCCCTTTGTAATTCATGGGGACTTGCCTTTGACCTCAGTATTTAAAGCATCATTACTGAAACCTTTTGGCTTTCTGCTTGCTCCTGTTTGTACTTGCATAGGTCATGTGGATGATTACACCTCCTGTGCCTGATCACAGGTAAGTACACACAGCAGCATTACAAACAGACAAGTCCCAGCTGAGGATATACAATTTACAGTTTCACCTTATCTGAGCTCTGCTGTGACTATGAGGTAAAAAATCGTAAAGAAAAAGACATGACAACAAAAAAGGGAGTATAGTAGGGCAAAATTCCATTTTCTCACCTTGGAATCTCTCTCTGGAGATATGCAGCTGAAGCAAGTGTATTTACACTCAAGTAGATTAGAGCAGATTTAGTTCCTAGACTGTCACCACTATGTGCCTCTTATCTCAGCATTGTCATGGTTGCACTATACTGTTTAAAAATGTTGAGGAATGATACCTCCATTTAACACTGCCCACAGATCTGTAATTTCAACTATACAACAGCGAGCTTTTAGCTGCTGCTGAATTTGGTCTCTACTTTGATTCTTTAAGAAAAAAGATATTCATAGCCCTAGAATTTTCCTAAGCAGCATCCGTAGGGCTGCTCACTCACATCATTAGCACTAATTTCATTTCACTTCAACTCTGATCAAGCAACATCTTGAATGGCTTTGAAGAGGGAGACATAGAAAGCTGCTTCTGATCTTTCTAATAGCAGAGCAGATCAGGAACCTCCCCACAAGTGGTCAGAGTTACTCCAGTGGAAAACTGCCATTAAGCCAACTCCTGAGATGAGAAACTAGCTAATTGCACACTACTGATGGGAAAGAGGATGATCTCACACACCTGCATGTTGCTGCTAGCAATCATAGAAAATAGGCCTGGAAAGAACCCCAAGGAGTTTGCTGCAATGTTTCTGGATCACTGATATGTGATTCTGTGCTTTCGCACTGAAGCTCGTGCTGTTCACTGTGGATGTGGAAAACAGATTAGTTCCACCATCTTTGCAGCTGCTGTCTATGTAGTAACTGAAGACTGTCATGATGTCTTACTTCAGTCTTCTCCAGAGTAACATCCCCAGTTCCTTCAGTATTTTCTTATACGTCATTTTTTTTCTAGATCTTTGATTATGGTTTATTGTCTTTGCCTTCTTCTAAGCTCTCACCAGCCGGTGTAGACCTGTTCGAACTATGGTGCAAGAAGCTGAACACAGAAACTTGAAAGCAAAATGCCAATGTACCCTACTGGGTGTGACTGCCCTTGTAGGGAGCATGGTGCTAGGCACAAGTCTGCAAGACAGCATCACAGGTCTCCTGAAGTAAGCAGCTTTCTTTTCAGCCTCTGCAGTATCTCTGTCACCTCTGTTACATTACACATGCACCTGTGATAATTACTCTGGAGTCATCATAAGCTCTAATTTGATGGTTTTCAGGTGCTATTTTTTTCAGTGATTCTATAATAGAAGAGTTCTTGCACTCAGAGAAGCTAACCTGGTTAATGAACTGAGACTGACTCTCTCTTTTTAGATGAGTTCTCTTGGTATTTAGGCTGGCCTGCTCTCCACTAGAAAGCTGGCTGCTGGCTTTGTTTATCAGAGACTGCAATAATTAATTTCCTATCACTTTCCTGTGACGATAGATTAACCTATTTAAGGACATGAGGGAAGACTCCAGCTGTGAAGACAAAAGCAGAACCACAGCGGGCATTGCCATCACAAGCACCAAGGAAGTCCGAGAGTCTGCTGTCTGCTCAGAGAATCCACAAGTGGTCATTTCCATGTAAAGTGCATCTAAACACCAAGGCTTCACGCCACGCTCAGTTGTCGAGACTTACAGACTGGAAACTTACAGGCTGTGCATAGCCACCAGTAAAACAGAAGTTTCAGTGCATAGCAGAATAAATACTTGACCACTGTACAGTATTTCTAGGAGAAATAATCTGCAGTCCCGTTCAAACTGCAGAAGGAGAAAATCCATTAAAAACAAATCACATTATAGTGTTTATGCTTATGTCTTGCAGATGTGTCTTGCTCTCTGTATTCACTCTGATGAGAAGGAAACCTGTGGGAGGAATGATTATGTGCTTATTTTCATAGAAATGATCCACCAGTTTCTGATGAAAACAACACAGAAGCATACTTGCAAGATACCAGCTCTGACATCAGCTTGCTACACTCATTTTCTTCTGCAAATACCAAAGTCTTGAGATAAATCTGAAAGTGCTTTAATCTCGTAGAAAAACGAACAAACTCAATTGTGGAATGGTAAATTTGATATCAAAAACTCAACAAGCGACAGAATGGCATCCTTTTGTGGCAATATTTGGGTTGATATCTTGTTTGGGGTATGGTCACTGAATAATCTGATCTGTCTCAGCAAAGTGAATATATCATCCTCTACCAAGCAGTCTGACATGCATTCATTGTAAGAGAGAAGCCAGCAACCTGCTGATTCTCTCTCTTCACTCTCTCCCCACTATCTAAAACACATAATAGCAAAAAAAACCAACCCAAGCATCAAAACTAAACAAAATAGCGATGTAGTTCTACATTTAACTTAGTTAAGGATTTGTTTAAAACCTTACAAGCTGTTGTATCCAGCAGCACTAAAAAGCCTAAAGCAGAAAACACATTAAAAAGAAGTCGTAACTCACATCCAGGTACAAAAGGATGCCGTTCAGCATGTGCAGTTCACTAACACTTATTCAAATAACTTCTGGAAACACTGCCCCACATTCTACTGGGAATCCCAGTACAAGGAGTAAAAAGGTTAATTCATATATATCTCAACATTCTCATCTAGTTGGGCTTGAAGAGAATAAGATATTTTCTAGGTATCTTGGGCAGAATATCCAAAATTTAAATTCTTACAGGGTCATTAGGCATCTTGGAAAATTTGAACTTTTTCTTTCTTCATCTTTAATATTTTGTCTACAGTGAACAATGAAGATCACCTCCTCCTAACGCTGAGATCTTGGTCTTCTCCTAGATAATGCCCTGCAGATTTGCTGGACTGGGAGATAAGTATCCAGCTTCTTATGGTGTGTATCACTGTTCCCACTGCTATGAGGATACTCACTGTGTATGTAAATGTTTTTCTGTGTTGTAGCAGGGACACTGAATAGCTCAGTACTAAGACCCTTTATTTCCTTTCAAAATCTATATGGCTGAATTTTATGGCATAGAACAGATCTTTTATATTTAAATAGAGCAAACAGGCAATGCCACAGTGGCTACTGTGAAGTGAGTTTGGTTTTGTAACAGGAACGTTGTTTGTTACAACCATTTCAATAAAAAGGTAACTGGATGAGCTTGCATGTTATTAATTTCTTTTCATTGTGGAATATCCTAGTGTATCAAGTGACAATGTATTTTACTTCGCTTTTATATAATGAGCTTGAGTTTTCTTTAGTCTAATCCCTAAGCAGCAGGGTAACTCAGTTCAACTGAACTGACCGTGCTGAATCACAACAATTCGAAAGTTGAGCAGGCAGAAAACTAATTCTGCCCTGTGCCTCACCATAGATCAGGTCTCTCTGGGAAAAGGTTGGTGGCTATGACTAAGTGACAGTGGAAACCTTCTCCATTCAAATTCTTCCAGCTACTTACTGCTCTAGAGGGATCAAGTAATAGTCCCAAATTCCAGTTTTCACATTGCCTGCAGCAATTTCAAAGTAACCAGATGTAATCGGAACAGGTATCATTTTTACGTCATGGCATTGTGCAAATTACATCTGCTTTATACAAGAATTTTGCAGCCAAGAGGAACCGTACTTAAAACTATCAAATTAGTGTGGCTGCATCTTCAGGAGCCATGTAGCTCACATGCAAGGCAAATTAGGTCAGCGGAGCAGTTCACTGTAAACCAAATACTTTGAAGTGCTCACGCCTCCCTTGTGGGTGTTCAACAGGTGGGATCAGGATTGTCTGCAGAAATCCTCTCTCCTCTGTCTTCAAGGCTGATCATCAGACCTGGCATGCAACCCAGCACTTATAGCAAGACTGATGTACTTCCAACTGCTTGCTTGTGGTCTGGACACTTCTGCAAGCAAAACCCTAAGCAAAAGAATCCCTGACCTTGAGAAACTTCAGACCCTGTGGTTGACAGCTTTGGAAGATGTGGAGTGAGATGCAGCTTTGAGCAGAGTCTGGGAATGCAGTCAAGTAAAACATCCTCTGAACTACTCTTTATTATGTTGGCCTATTCAAGAGGACATGTGGCTGTTTCTAAAGGTGGGAGGCTTGGGTCACATCACTCAGCGTGGCAGCCTAGATGCTGCCTCTGTCACATAAAAGAGCAGAGCAGAGCACCAGCAGCTATGGAGAATGCCCTGGTGTACTGGGAGAGGTCTGTGCAGTACATCTCTGCAGTCCTCACTTAGGCAGGAGTGAACCCACTCTACACATGCTCCAAGCTAGCACAGAGACATAGTGTTATGTCTCAACAGAATTTCATAATACAGGCCTATTTCATTAACTCAGGCTTCCAGACAGGTCTGAACACCAGAGAAGTTGTCTCATACCCACCCACACAAGAACAAGTAGACATATCTTGGCCACATCAAACACAAGGAAAATGCAAACTCCCTCTGAATAAGGACCTTGAGCCAACCCACTTATTTACTACAGAAACTAGTGGTAGCTTCCTGGGCATCTGGGGCTTCACTAGGAGTCTGGCTCAGGAAGTAGCCAAGAACTGCTCTTCACTTGCGCATGTAATGACAAGAGATCATGACAAAACGATGTAAACATCTTCAGAAGAGGAGCTAAAGCTGTTGCTTACTAACAGTAGTGCAGCATTTGTCTGCAAACTGATTTTGTGCTCACATCTAAGACACACAGGCATATGGAAACACTAGAGGATTAGCAAGCTCATCACTCAGACCTAACGGTTTCAGGAAGCTCAGCGCAGAAGAGTAATTTTTGTGACTGAAATTTCAGATGTCACAAAATGGAAGTATGTGAGCAAGAAAAGAAAAACATAAGATTAAAAACTTCATCCTGCTTAGCTATCTCATCAGATTCCTCACTGTTTAACCTTTAGTTGATTAGCTCATCATGGGTGTCCTGGGACAAGTAAGGCTAGAGGATAGATTTGGAGACTCTGATCAATCTACACTGGGGACCATCCAAGCATCCTGATGTGGTTTGCTGAAGGTCTGAGAAGGTGTTAAGATCCTTGAGAGAAAAGCAGATAAACAACATTTCATTTCTGGAGTAGATAGCTGAGATCTAATTAGAAAAATGTCCCACCTCAGAAAAAGGTATTTTCCAACACTCCAGCAGTTTCCTAAGATATCTACAATGTCTGGCATAGTAGATAGATTGCTATGTCTTGCTCCTAAAGGTCAGTTAATTAAAATTGCACTGTACACCCAACTTTTGAAGGATGTCTCCTCAGCTTGCCATCTGGAAGGTTAATATTGGACAGATTTGCAATGGACTCGAATCCAACGATGAATTTCAAACACTTCTGACTGCCGCAGCTGTTCAGATCTGCATTTTGAGATGGTTCATAGAGAAAGGGCCCCTTCTGAAAGTTTGGATTCTGTATGAAGGCTTTAACAGGGACTGATTCCAGTGCTGAGACACTAATGTTAACGACTCTAATGCTGGGTACATAAAGAACAACCAAGGGTAATGTGAAAGGGTAATAAGGAACTCTCTGTGGCCATTTGGGTGGAGAGTGAAACTGAGTCTCCTGGATGGACATCACCCAAAGCAACTTTTGGCAAGAAAACAGCTTCAGCCAGTATTTGCTGCCATCTTCCCTTGCACGACGTTGAGCCTCAGGCCTGGAATTCAGGTACAAGTAATAACACAGGCAGGTTACAGCTTCTCTTTTAACATCAGAAAGAGAAAGATTAGCAAAAGCTTCCTGGACAATGAACTTCTATAGCTGCTGTGTGACTCTTTTGAATGTTTTGGGGGAATTGCTGGTGCTACATTCACAGCTATGACCCTGGAAATGCATAATCCCTGGGATGGCATTCATAAGCATGCTTAACCCAAACTCCTTTGATGGTCTCAGCTCTCTCTTTTCCAAAGAACATCGCACTTCGTTATGCCTTTTAGCATTAAATAACTGGTGTTTACTTGTGCCTGCCATTTGCCAGGTCTCAGAACCCACAAAGCCTGTGCTTTAATATTGGTGTGCGGCTTTGGCTTCCTCTTATGACCTCAACTAATTTAACCATTCTTTACATCCAGGTCATTGCATGAGAGGTGTGGAGGAGCACAATGTCATATAACCCAGGAATGCTGTTCATGCTTGGAAAATAAAGTTGCATTCTGCACCATGTAACCCAATGTAGGGCTGTAGTCTTTTACCACACAGATCATCAGCCAGTGAAGGACAAACACACTTGATCAAGCTGAGCTGTCCCATATGCATGGAGTCTTGTTTCCTGGTAACATGTTGCAGCCCATATAATAGAAAAACAGCATCCAGAACTGTAGGCAGTGTCCCCTGGAGAGGAAAAATTTGCAGTTAGAGAAAAGGCTGTTATTTGGTACAATATTCTGGGACTGCTTAGTATTTTGATCTAGTTCTGTTTGGCAAGACATCTCATGATGGAGAATGTCTCACCTTATCAGTGATGGACTGCAGCTGCAGCACAGGGACAGGAGGTCTGTAGGTGATCAGCTGCACTGGGAACAATTTGAAGATATGAGAGTCAATTAGCTCAGGGTAAACCAAGAAGGTATCTGATTAGTCAGAGTACTAAAAGCCAATTACTTCCAGAGCACAGCTAAATGGCTTTGTAAGTCTAAGAAAAGAGAGCATCTGATAGTTTTTCCAACTCATGAGTTCTGATCACTAAAAAACTGACCTCTTCTTGGCCTCCCCCCGAAAATTTAGTTCTGGATGAAGGCGGATTTGTGAGGGGGTTTGTATTTTTTAAATAAATAATTTCTGCAGGGGCTTGTAAGATTCCCAGCTATTCAAGAGCAGGCTTTAATGTGGAGAAAAACTCATCACCATGAAGCGGGATTTTTTTGAGAACCACTACTAGAAGCAAACTGATCTTTGCAAAGTCAAGCTGTCCTGTCCTCATGTGGGGTTTGCTCTTGGACAATACGGCTACCCTGGGAACAGCATCAGGTCAGCCTCCCACCACCTCGTCCCTTCTTCTCTGACAAGAAGAGACTGTCCCTTACAGAACTAAGAACCTGATGATTTGCTTCCCATGGGCTGCACATTAAAATATCTAAGAACTCTGCTTGTGATCTTAGCCTGTAGCTGAAACATGAAGTGCATTTCTGATCATTCAAACGCATTCACTAGCTTGCTGAAAACTTATATAGAAATGAAAGGATGCTCAAGGCAGGCAAAGCTAAGAGTGTGATTAAGAAGTGAACCATCTGTGGGCTGGTGTGTGGCTGCCTCTGTGGCTGCTAACAATTCCAGCTGGACCTGTCAGCTCCTTTCTTGTAAGCATGCTGTCAATGCAAATTGACAGGAATCCCCGGGATTCGAGCCCCAGAACGTATTCCCTTATGCAGCGCTAATTGTTCACAACAGGACAGATAACGCAGAAGAGGATGTTTGACTAATTGCATACCAAATTGCACCCAAGCCAAAAAACAGTCACTGAAGAGAGAGTATGTAATTTCAGATAGGATGAAATGGGATCATGTGAATGCATGAACTCAACCACTTAGGTTCTGCTTAAATTCTCGCTGTAAATATTCAGCAGAATTTACAAGGCCATAAGCTGATGCTCTGCATGAATGTGAATAGCATCCATAGCATGTATGGAATTGTGTCTTGTATAATTCAGGAGAATAGCCACACAGGGTCATACCAAAGGTTTGTTTAGCTCGGCATTCTGTCTGTGAGTCTGAACCAAGAAAGATATGTGGGAAAAAAGCATAAGAAATGGGATACGCATAGCATGATCCTTCCTCTACTGTACCCTATCTACTGACTTTCACTACTTTAAGGATTTCTGGAGGCTGTTCCTGCTTCCTCGAGCTTAATGGCCCATGAGACACCTTTCTTCCCTGATTCTGTCTAGGTGCTTCTTCAGCCCATTTATGCTTGTGATATCCAAAACATCTTTTGGCAAGCAGGCGCACAATGTAATTATGTATTGTGTGCAGATGATCTTCCTTTCATTGATTGTGATTAACAATTTCATGTGTTCCCTGCTAATTCCTGTATTATAAGAAAGAGTGAACAACCTTTTCTTCCTCATGTTTGCAATTTTCGCTTCCTTTTGTAGACTGAGCCATATTATTTGCAGAAAATTAAACCTTGAATTGATTAATCTCAAATATTAAGGTGACAAGAGATCACATTTATTTGCTAACTTCCAGCTGCATCTGTACAGCAAGCCTGTTCAGAATTCCAGGTACAAGAAGTGGTCTCTCCGTAGTGTTCAGCCTCTGAATACAAATTACAGCATGAAGCCTCCTCCAGCGTTATTATCCATTGGGCTACAGGGATTTAGAAATTCTTTGTATCTTGTCTAGTTACTATGGCCATTCTCAAAGGCTGTTATTTGTATGCTTTTTACCAGATGTGTAAGTATGAGGCTATGCTTTGGGCTGTCTTCAAAGGTATACAGCATTTCAATGAAAATCCCGCCGTGTTCAGACACAGAGGCTTCAGCAGAGCCCCTCATGTGAAGACCAAAAAGAATCCAAAACCCTTGGGTCTAAAAGAAAAACAGCCGTGTCTCCCCTTTCTCCTTGTCTTCACACGGAACACTGTGCAAAATGCTACTATGAAGCTCTCCCTCTGCACCTGTCATTGGCTTCTCCATCTTGTTCAGAGTCTCACATGTATCTAGTCTCCTTTCATCCCATGTACCCATCTCCAAAAAATGTACCAGATGCATCCTCCTTATTGCTTGCCATTGGCAACAGTAATTTTTCTCAAGGGAAAGTCGTGTCATCACTTCTCACCCTTCACGCCAGAGACTCTCTCCCTTGCTTCTACTTTTCAAAGGCCCACGTACAAAATGCCCACTGGGTACAAAATGACAGAAAATCAGAGCACCTGTAATTTACATTCATCTGGCACTAGCATGAGCAGCTGTGCAAAAGCACAGGCCTAGAATTTTGAGGTCCCCAGCTCTCAGTACCCTAGCAGATCGGTTTCTGCTACATACTATTTTACCCTTCCATGTCTGAATTTGAACACAACAGCCTGTGAGCAAAACAGTTACCTCCGGACAGCCAGAGCGCTCATCCTCCCTGCTCCATCAGGGTGTGGGCGTCCCCTCTATCTCACCGCCAGGCCCGAAAGCCTCAGCAGCCCGGCTGCTGTTGCAGCCGCTTCAGCAGCTTTTGGGCTCAGCCGGCGCGGTCATACTGCCCAGCGTGGAAGTCTATTTCCACCATTGCCATGAGTCAGAGGGGTCTGAGGGAACTGCCCGAGAATCCGTGGGCAAGGACACGGCCCCGGGGGACAGCAAGCTGCAGCTGACGCTGGCTGTATGAGGACCTTTAGCCCCTTCTGGCCACCGGGCCCTGCCTGCATCTTGCCCTCGCTTTGACCTCATGGCGCTTCTCCTAGGATATGGCCAAATCTCAGCAGGACACAGGTCTGGGCAACCTGCTGTAGGCGAGCCTGCCTGAGCAGGTGTTGGACCAGATGACCTCCACAGGGCCCTGCAAACCTCTACCCTCCTGCGTGACTCTGTGCTTTGGCTTTCCTCCCAAAGCACCTCAACCCAGCCCTGATGCCCGCTGCAACGGGTGCTGGGACAAAGCACGATCCCAAACTCCTCCCCGAGGATTCCTCCCAAAACAACACCTCCCCACTCCACAATATCCCATGGCAGACACCGTCAGCAGAGAGAAAAGATCATTTTTATTGTGGACATCAATTGTGGGGGCCCAGGACTCACAGCGGATCAGCCGGTGAAAAGAAATCAGCACCTGCAAGGGCAGAGTGACAAAGCTCTGATCAATCCGTCAAGGCGGGAAGAGACAGAACGTTCTTCCCCTTTCTTTGGGCAACACTGTTTAGGAGGAGTTGTTCATGGCCCAGAGAGAGCTGTTGCTGGCATTGACTACGAGATGGCTCGGGCACCTGATCCCCTTGGGGAATGCCCTTAGAGACCTGTCCGTGTGCAGAGACGCAACGTACCCCCATGCCCTGCAGCGGGGCTCTGTCTGTTGGAAAGACGGGCAGCAGAGCCGGGCAGCAGAGCCTGGTACACACCTGTGCTTCCTGACCGTCTGCGCCTTCCCACATCGTTTCATGGGTCTGTCCCCCAAAACTTTTTCTCTTTTCATATTCTTCTTTTCTGAACAGCTTTCACTCTCCCCTCCCCAGGCCTGTTTTCTTTTTCGGTTTCTCTTCTTCTTCTTGTCCTGTGGAGAGCCTGCAAAACTTTCCATCCTACAGTGCTATGAGATGGGGAAAGCCACAGTCCACTGGAGTCAGTTCTGATTTTAACCAAAGCCAGTTCATTTCACCTGCTGTCCTCCGAAAGGCTCGCCACATCTTCTGGGCGCCCCAGGGAGTCTGTGGCACTCTGGTGGGTTTTCAGAGGCAAAGCTGGAGGTGCCTACAAGAGAAATGGCATTGTTAACTTTTGGCACTAGATGATCTGGAGCAGCAAGCGACTACCTGCCAAACCGCTACCTTAGCTCTCCAGAGGAGATCCCTTTGGCTGCTTTGCATCAGCCACATCTCGTGCAGTCCCACCGACCACCCCAAAAAACACTGGATCAAGCTCTGACAAAGTCCGACCTGAGCAAAACCCCTCTGAAGCTGACAGCTGCTAGCTCCCTCTGTTTTCCTGTAGGGATTTTGTGGGCGTTTGGTACATGAAGCACATGCCCAGTGCATTGGAGAAACCACCTGGCTGGGTTTAATTACAATGTATCCTGCCCAGAGCGGTGGAGCACTAACCCAAACACACAGCAGCTGTAAGACGGGGCAGAGGCACAGCAGTGACTTGGCCCCATCAGAAACTCCCCTCCTCCACGAGACATCCTATCAGTGTTCGGGGACCAGACTTACCTCTCCTGTCTCAGACTACACCAGCTTATCTCCCCCAGCTTCTTGGAGGACAGCAAGTAGAGAGGGGGGTGCATGCGGCAAGGCTTCTGCCTGGTGCTCGCTGTCTGCTGGGGCTGCAGGGACAATTTGCTCTTCCAAACGCAGCTCTAGAAAGCAAAAGCACGTGCAGCAAAGTGACTTCTAGGGAGCAAACACCAGGAAAAGCAAGACCCATTGAAGCCCTACGCCACTTGTGTCTTCAGCCCTGCGACGCTCTGTCTGCAGGCTTCAGGTCACTTTGCAGACCAAACCGTTTGTGCCCCGAGAGGCGGTGGCCAAACAGAGGCCGCGGGACAAGCGGGGCTGAGAGGACAACACTCGATGCCCAGCCCCACCAGAAACGAGGCCCAGGTTTCTGGCGTCCCTAGCCCCAGGCTGTGATGATCCCCAGTCCCTCCTCTTACCACCTCTGGGTGTCTCCGTGGGGGCTGGCGACTCCTCCTGGGCTGGTGGGCTGGAAAGGTCACTCCTCTCCTCCCCAAAGAGGTCCCTGCAGTTCTCTATCAGGAACTCCACCAGCACCTTCACCTGCACACATCAAAGCCTTGGTCTCAACCCTGCTGCCAGAAAACGGACCCAGCAGCCTTTCCCTGTCCTGAGCCTTGCTTCTGCGCAGAAGGCTGTGGCCGTGGGGCTGCTCTTCCACACAGCCACCCCACCAGCATTTGCTTGAGGGAGGACGCACGCAGACACCTCTGAGCAGCCAAGCTGTGATGGGCCGGCAAGGCTGCAGCCGGCTGGGCTAGGCAGCGTACCTTGTCAGTCACCTCCAGCATGGCCTCCAGCGGGAGCAGGTCCTCGTTGGGTGGGCTCAGCAAGTTAGGCCCAACGCAGATGGCCAGGTTGGTGCAGCTCATCGTGCTGGTGGCTGCGTTGTGGCCGCTGTGCCAGAGGAGGGACAGAAGCTGCTTCAGGAGGAGGACATTGGCCGCAGGCAGCTTCTTGGCCACCCTGAGGGAACAGCAAGCCAACACTCCTAAAGCAGATGCTGCCCAAGGCAGTGGGGAGCCAGCGGCTGTGTTGCACAGCTCTCCAGGTGCTCTCAGGCAGCGGTCAGGGCTCCTGCTCAAGAGGGAGCCTGCTGTCCACTCTTACGCTTTCAGCTCCGAGATCTTCTCCTCCTTGCTGCTCCTCTGCATGGCTGCCATCCAGTCCCCGTAGAGGTCCGTCATGAGGAGCTTGGAGGGGATGCTTCGGAGGAAGTCCTGTAAGGCCAAGAGCTCCAGGTGAGCCTTTGCACACCGCGTGCCAGCCAGCAGCTCCTCCAGCTGCAGGTCGGAAGCGCTTGCCTTCAAGACGACGGCTAGGCAGCAGCGCAGGCTGGCTTGCCAGGTCGACGTCTGCGCCGCAATCCATGGCCTCCCGCAGCTTCCAAAGCTCTGTCCCACTGGCAGCTCGGCGGAATATCCCCTCCGTCGACGGCCCTTCCTGCTGCAGGACAGCCAGCAGCTCCTGTAGGAGAGGCAGGAGGACAGTTGCTTGCCTGAGGAGCTGCCTTGCAAGAGCGCTGGCCAGAGCCCTGCCCCACAGCTGGCTCCTTGCTGGGGGTGAAGAGCCCAATCCCCCAGCCGCAGAGCTCCTGGGGACAGACAGTGCCTCTCTGGAGCAGCTGCAGGGCCGGGGACGCCCTGGCCAGGCTGCCTTACCTGGATGGGCCGGGCGAGCGTGCCGTCCTCCGTGCAGAGGGCTGCCAGGGGCTGCCCAAAGAGCGTCCTGCTGCAGCCAGAGCCCACCTGCCCTGGCGCCTGGGCAGCGGCCGGGCTGCGCCGCAGGGCAAAGGGCCAGGGCAGCCCCCTTCACCTCTGCTCGCTGCTGCCGCTCCCTCCTGCTGCAAAGAAAAAGCGAGCAAGAGCCCGTCAACGGAGAGCACGAGGCCAGCGCTCCCGCAGCCGCACTGCCTGAGCAGTGCAGCAGGACGGGCAGGGAGCCAGCAGCTGGAAGCGCAGCTGCAGCTCAGCGGCTCCGTCTCGGAGGCTCCTGAGAGCTGCCGTGGCACGGGGCCCACCTGGGCCAGCCCTGGGCCTGCCCTCCTCCAAGCTGTGGGCAGCAGCAGAGGCTCCGTGTCCCCGCAGAACCACCACCTCCAGCAGCCGCTGCCCAGCGTGTGTCCTTGCTGCTCCTGGTGACGTCCTCCCTTGGGGTGCCCAACCTGCGTGGCAACACTCAAGGCACAAGTGAGCACAGCTGAGCCGCTTGCAGGAGCTTGCCTTTCTTTCCAAAACTCACCTGGTGAGCGGCAAAGTCCTCCTCTGTTGCTAGAGGGCACCGTCGAAGGTCCTTGCTTGGGATCAGGCTGCAAGAAGCAGGCTGCGCTCAGAAAGCAGCCCCGCTGCAGAAAGGGCCACCAGAGAGCTGCCACCCGGTACCAGCAGCCTGAGCGCAGCAGAGCTGGGACCCTCTGCCTCGGAAGGCTCTCTGCCCCGCATGGCAGGTTTCCTCCTAGCGCCGCCAGTGAGGACGTGCCAGCATTCCTGGTGGCTCCCCAAACCTTTCTACTCCCCAAGTGGCACCACAGGACCCTCCTGTCCCTCCCAAGCAAGCTCACCCCACTCGCCCCACATCCCTGGCTGCCCCGCACAGTCAGAGGCAGCTCAAAGGCGGCCATTCTCACCTCTGCCTGGCCCTCCAGCAGCCTCTCCACGTTCCTGACGCTGAATGTCCTGCACTGGGCAAGAGAGAAGGAGGGCGAGAAGAAGGTGAGCAGCGGTGCCTCTGCTGCTCAGCTGGGGGACCGGTGCTCGGGGACAGAGCCCGGAGCAGAGAGACACTCATGGCATGGCGGCAGCTCAGCTCCTTCTGCAGGAGTTGGAGCGACGGGAGGTGGGTCACTTGGGCTCTCTTCTGTCCTTCTGGGGTGCTGTGCCCTGGCTGGGGACGGGGAGAGAGCTGGGTGAGCCCCAAGCCACCTCTTCCCTCTTGTCAGGCAGCTGTGCCCGCAGGCGTGGGGGCACCTCTCCCCAGCTGGGGAGCTC
>Ga0065711_1040010_pt1 | contig 17315 bp, 10 predicted proteins | sample Hoacrofraction12_FD_59098 | JGI IMG/M metagenome (GOLD analysis project Ga0065711, IMG submission 59098) | Hoatzin crop microbial communities from Cojedes, Venezuela - Epithelial fraction 12 v2 (version 2) | ecosystem: Host-associated > Birds > Digestive system > Esophagus > Crop | place... | reverse complement strand
AAGGGGCAATGGGCACAAACTGAAGCACAGGAAGTTCCATCTGAACATGAGGAAGAACTTCTTCCCTCTGAGGGTGACGGAGCCCTGGAACAGGCTGCCCAGGGAGGTTGTGGAATCTCCTTCTGTGGAGATATTCAAGACCCGCCTGGACGCGGTCCTGTGCAGCCTGCTGTAGGTGCCCCTGCTTCGGCAGGGGGGTTGGACTAGATGACCCACAGTGGTCCCTTCCAACCCCTACTATTCTGTGATTCTGTGATTCTGTCCTATTGCAACAGGTGCTGCTAAAAAGCCTGTCCCCATCTTCCTCATCAGCCCCCTTTAAGTACTGAGAGGCCACAATCAGGTCTCCCTGGAGCCTTCTCCAGGCTGAACAGCCACCACTCTCTCAGCTGGTCCTCACAGGAGAGGTGCTTCAGCCCTCTGATCGTTTTTGTGGCCTCCTCTGGACCCACTCCAACAGCTCCATGTCCTTCCTGTGCTGAGGGCTCCAGAGCTGGACGCAGGACTCCGGGTGGGGTCTCACCAGAGTGGAGTAAAGTGGGCAGAGTCACCTCCTTTGCCCTACTGGCCACACTGCTTTTGATGCTGCCCACTTGTTTGATGAAACATTGATTTTATTGATATTGTGAAGTCATTTCATAAGTGGAATTATATGGAATGAATACTTTAGCATTGTCTTGTAGTAGTTCCTTCTGAATGTCAGTGTTAAGCTGTTACAATAGCCAAAACAATTTTTTTTCGGGTTTCCTCAGCTGTTTTTTGATAGCCTATTCAAAATGCATGTAGTGAACAATCTCGATAGTATAGAAAGCCCTACAAATTTTAGATAATAATTTGGAAAATATTTCTGTGTTCAGGTGCTATGAGCAGTGAATCTCATTTCTTTAAATAATTTTGAAGTTCTTCATGCAGCACATTGAGATGATTGTAAGGAGAAATTTTTTGAACTGTGGTCCCCACCACGACAAAAAAAGTCTTTTCAGTTGCTTTATTACAGATGCAGTATTCCTTGGTCTAAGGTACTGTTTGTTCTAAATAATCGTATTATTCTCCAGGCTCATTTAGTGTAGCTTATTTTGATATAGGTGTCTTTCAGACCCTTAAAATGCTTGTAAGATTCAAAATTACGCCGCTGCCCAAATCCTAACTTGAACTGAAGAAACTAATGGAAGTCAGTTGGGTGTTTACAGCTTCAAAGACAGCTTAATAGTTACAGTTACTTAGGTGATACTCTCCTAGTTGTGTGGGTTACAGAGTCGTCTTCCTTGCAGGTGGATCGGCTGGGAATGGCTTGTGTTGCTGCGTCTCGGGGCTAGCACCCTCCGGAGAAGGCTTGCTGCAGCCGTGCTAGGCACTAAGACATAATGTTTATTTTTATGCATGGGTTGGGGTTTTTTTTGTTGTTTTTTTCGTTCTGTGTGCCTGAAATATTGCAGACTATCAGGAAAGTGTAATGGGATGCAGTATTGTCGTGGTGTTTTTAAGGCGTACAGCACCAGAGGCATTTTAAGACTCAAGAATTTCTTGAATAAGGTGATGACATCCTTCCAGATGGAGGAGCCGATCTTGGCATAGTGTGTCTCCACACTGAGTGATGCAAACTGTCCTGTTAGGTGTGTTTGATTTTCCTCTTGGAGACACAATAGCTGTTTCAGTTCAGGAACAGATCAGAGCCCATGAGGTGCAAATGTGGATGGTAAGAGAACTCTTATCCCAGCAATGAAGAAAGGACTATAGCAAGTTGTTCAGTGTAGGCACACTTTCAGAAAGTCTGCCCTGCCAACCTGTGAGCAAATAAGCTTTCACTGGACGTTGAGCTACTTTGGCTGGATTACTGATGTGGGCCAAGGTACTTGGACTGAAGCTAGATAAAACTTGTGCTTCACTTCAGCCAATGCGGTAATTGAGGTGCAGAATAACAGACTGAATTTATAAACAAAAATGTTCTGTGACCTGAACACCATAAAACAATTTCTCTCTTACTGGTTTTCCTGGTATGAAGTCTTTGAAGCTGTGCTATTCTTACCTGATCTTAGGGAAGAATGCAGGACCATGAATATCTGTGAGTTCAAGAAGTGACATTTGGGAGTCTCATAGCACCTCAGTAATACTTACTGGTATAAGAACTTGTAACTAGAAGAAAATGTACAGACTGAGGTTTAAAAAAATTGCTTCCCTAGGAAAATGAGTGGCTGTATGATGAGAAGGATAATCTTGCAGTTATCAAGGCAGAGTAAAGACTTCTAATACATACTTCACATGCTGCAAGACGTGGACCCAAACCAAGCCTTTTTCTTCACAAGTGCCCTCTGAGGCATGGGGGAAATAACTAGAGAGGTTCTGAAAACTGTTTTCTTCATAGCTTGGACTTCAAGATATGCAACCTTTAGTAACATGCAGTGACAGGTATCTGGTATTTTAAATTTATTCCTGTACACTGTTGTGTCTAAAATAGCACATGTAGTTCTTTAAATACAAAGTGGTTGTTAATCCAGACAAAATTACTTAATTTTTAGGGGTGATACTTGACACCCAGCTTTTAGAAGACTAGCTGCAGGGATAGATTATACAAACTGAAGGTGGCATAGAAAGTAGTACATCAGTCAAGTTGGGCACTTAAATCAGTTAAAGGGAAAGAGGTGCATACATAATTCTGCCTCTGTCCTAGTGTTGAAGCCTTTATAATTCTGGAGTTCAGCACTTAAAACTCCTTGAATTGGGGCTGTGCCAAAGCTGTCCCTTTGAATATAGTCTAGTGTAGTTTGCTGAGGGATTCTTAAGGCTCCAGAGTGGGTGAATCCTCTCCTTGGCTGGGCCATAGTAGCGAGCCTTCTCTCTTCATTTTTCTAGCTGATGCTGTGAATTGTGTGTAATAGGTACACTAATACAGAAATACAGTAATAGTTGTGAAAGGGTGAAAGAGCACTACGTGATTAGGACATGAGGACAGGTGTGTGAGTTTAAACCCCTCGAGGCTAAGAAGGCAGCTGAAATCAAGTCTTCCTTGGGCAGGTCATTTACTCACTAGACTAAAAGAGTGCATTAATTTCTTTGCCCGGCTATGTTTTCAGTCCAAGTGTGGTGGTGGCAGCAGCAGCATTTTGTCTGAACTCAGCAATTTCAGTATACTTTGAGTGTATTCTGAATATACCCACTAGGACTGTGCCCTTTACAGTGCTTATGTAGATAAGGACAGGCACCTTACAAGTGAAGTATAGGTGTGCAGGAGGTTGAATCCTTCAACAGCTGAGCTGTTCCTAGCTGAATTTTAGTTCCTGAAAGGAAAGTTGAGTACAGATGACTCAAAATTAAGCAACCATATGATTGTTTTGATTTTAGTGCTAGAGGTGCTTCCTTGGGCTTATGGATTTATGTATGTTGGGACAGATTAATATGTGTGTTTATGTGCATGTGTGCATGTCAAGTAGTTCTCCTTTAGCCAGAAGCCAGAATATTCCTAACTGTTCAGAGAGTCTCTCAAGTTGCCTACATATTTGTTTTCTTCCAGTTAATAATGGGACTTGGCACTCAGGGAGCAGAGAAGAAGAGTGCAGCATCTATTGCCTGCTTCCTGGCAGCCAACGGAGCTGACCTCAGCATTCGTAATAAGAAGGGGCAGTCTCCTCTCGACCTCTGCCCTGATCCTAGTCTCTGCAAAGCATTGGCTAAATGTCACAAAGAAAAAGTCAGGTTTGTACAGTCATAAAATACGCAGTTTCCAAATCTCTGCTTCCTACAGATTAATCGAAGTGTCTAAAACATTGTGCCTTTATTAGCAATAGTGTTAAAACATGTGTGCTTTTTCTTGACTTTCAATTAATTCTTTATTTTCTATGGTACATTGAAAGCTGTTTACAAATACATTTGTTGAAACTTGCACAAGTCTTACAGGAGGAGGGAGAAGAATGGGAAGTTGGGAACGTGCAGGTGAAGACTGGTAGAACTTCAAACCATGCCAGAAAAGGCTGAAAGAATTAACTAAGCATTGTGACAGGTTGCCCAAGGAGTTTGTGAAATCTCTGTCCATGCAAGTTTTGAAGACTGGAATGGGCAAAGCCCAGTATAACGTGGTGTGAATTCAGTGTTGATGCTGCTTTGAGTGAGTGACCTCCTAAGTACATGTCAACCTGAATGATTGTATGATCCTGTAAAAGGAGAAGGAAGAGCTAGGTCTGATGTCTGAGAAGCACTTCTCTAGGAATTAGAGTTTCAATGAAGTATAGTGTTATGAAGTGCATGCAGTATGAGAAGTTTCAGCTTGCTACTTGTCTTAATTGTGTTCCCACAGTTGGCTTACATGAGTCTCATCCTTAATTCCTGTGTAGAAATCAAAAATGTGCTTTCGAAATGTCATAGAGAATGTTTTTGTTGATGCTGCTCTGGTGTGCAAGATGCTTATTTCTTCAGAGTCTTTCCATCTGTGTGTGTCTGGCCTCGTCCCTGTGGCTGCTTTTCTTCCTCGCCACCTTTTATGGGCTGGTGAGGGCTGTGGGGATGAGGTGGTGCAGTTCTGCGCGCACTCCCTGTGCTGGGCGAGCTGCAGTGTAGGACGGAGATCCGAGGCGCATTCACTGCAGGTGTTTGGGGGTGCTTTTTTACAAGCCTGCCGTTTGCTAAGTGTTGGAAATTTAGTCAAGATTAAGGTGTTAAGTTGTGGAGTTCTGAATCTACAGGGTATATCTCTATTAATAAGTAAACTCGCAGGATGGGAGGAAGGGTTTTTTACATTCACGAGATGCTATTCTAACTTGTGTGGCCTGGTTCTGTACAATGTCTCACCTAAGCATGAGATCTTGCACTCTGATGTCAACTGTACGTTTGGGAAAATGCAGTTAGGATTGCTTTATGATGATACGCCTACGCCTGAATGCACAGGAGCGTACAGATAAACAGCCAATTGATGTGTATTTTAAATTAATAATTTTTAGCATTCTTTCAGTTTGACTGCAAGGTTTCTTTGTAGTGGTCAAGTTGGTTCCCGAAGTCCATCTATGATCAACAATGATTCTGAAACCTTAGAAGAATGTATGGTGTGTTCAGATATGAAGAGAGATACTCTATTTGGCCCATGTGGACACATTGCCACATGTTCTCTGTGCTCACCACGGGTGAAAAAATGCCTCATCTGTAAAGAACAAGTTCAGTCTAGGACAAAGGTAAAAACTTCCACAGTTTATTCATTCTCTTTCTGAATTTAATGGAAAAGTAAAAAAAAGAGGTCAAGGAAAAGTGTAGTATATTTTAAATGGTAGTTTGCCTTACAGGTGTCTCAGTGGATATAATTATTTTTGCATCGTAATGGTACCTTGTCCCAACATTGTATGTTGCTCTTTCTGTTTGGCTGTACTCATGTCCTACCTGCCCCTCATACTTTCCCCACCTTGCAATGTGTTTGTTGTTCAGGTCCTCAGAGTTCCTAGTACAGTCATCTGAGGATGGTTTATTTAGATAGATCTGTTTTTTCTCCCCCATGGTAATTTTTTGGCTATGTTAAGATAAATTGCTGCTTTTTCTGAAGTATAATTTCCTTCAGTAATACTCAGTTCTTCTGAGTTCTTTTATTCCTTAGGGCTGCTTGGAAAGATGATTTGCCTGTAAACTGAGTTAGTTAATTTGTGCTTGTTTTTGAAGTTAATAATTGCTTTCGGCTTTCACCTTCTCTTTCTTTGGATTCATGAATTTCGTTGTCCTGTCTTTCTCCTTCAGACTGTCAACCAGTTGTGCCCTGTTTTGTGGACCTAATCCCAATAAGGTCCTCATGTTTTGCAAATGATTGCTTCCAAGTATTTGTGACTATATGGGTGCATCCCCATTGCTTTTCTGTTTGAGTATTCTTTTATTCCCCATAATCATGAGGTTTTGTCCTTCCTTTGCTTTTTGGCTCTTGAAAAATAAAACAAAACAAAACAATCTCATGTTCCACGTGCAGGTTTTCTGATCTGTGGAAAATCCACTCTGTTCTTTTTTTCTTTTTCCAAACAGATTTGACTAGTCTGCTTCTGTGGTATTTTTTTTCTCTGCCTCAGATTGAATGTAGGAAATGTAAATATGAACTTGTACTGTTTTTACTGTTTACTCTCTTATTTTTACTATTTATACCGTTCACTATTCTGCCATGCATATTTTCAAAGGCCAAATGTTAACATAGTGTGAGCTGCTTTTCTCTAAGCTTTCTTTCATAATCAGTGAAAAGGTTCTGCCACGGGGTGATTCAGAGCAGCAAAGTAAGGCTTCTATTTCCACTGGTCTATTTAAAGAAGCTGGTCTGTGGAAATCAGCTTTCCCAGGTGAAGCTAACCTTTGTGGATAACCTTCCTTTGATTTCTTCTGCTAAATTAGATTGAAGGAGTGAAATACCGGTTCTATACATCTCTTATACTCCTAGATAAAAACTTACGGTAGCATCTGCAAGGTTAAGAAATGAATGAACCTGGACAACAGTTCTGTGAACTGGAAGAGGTGGTCCAGGCCAGTATGAATGGAGTGGTATGTGGTGTCTATGGTCACACTGTATATACAGTTCATCACATTAAAGGGCTTGAGAAACCCTAACCCAGAATATTGAAAGAGATTACTATAAAAGTCTCTTGTAAGTGAATCTAAGTATATATGGTGGAACAAAGAAGGAGAAAAGAATAAATAAAAAGAGCATATACTGTCTTGGGTGCTTTTCTGTGCCTGTGAGTGTACTGAACATATAAATATTGCCGGCGAATATCTATTCTTAGAAGTCAATGTAATAACTCATTTAAATTGCATTTTGGGGTGCTGAATTACTTAAAATAGCACTAGGTGGAGCTTCTTAAAGTCCACATGCCTTGCCAAAGAGAGTGTAAAAGCAAATTAATGTAGAGAGCACAAGATAAACTTTTCTCATATGGGTGTTTATTGTTCTTTACAGATTGAAGAATGTGTAGTGTGTTCAGACAAAAAGGCAGCAGTGCTTTTCCAGCCTTGTGGTCATATGTGTGCTTGTGAGAGTAAGTAGACTTGACAGAAAGTTCTTTCTGAAATAATGTTGAAACAGAAGATTTTTAGATTGCTAAAAGCTGATTGGTAATTGGACTTCAAGTCCAATTTACTTGATAGTCTGGTGTGTTGACATTATTTTGTATGTTGGTAATGAATTAATTGGAGGACAAACTGGAAATGTTCAAAAGTTCAGAAAGCAAGTGCTCTTCCATCTGAATTATTGAATTGTGAATAGGCTTGCTCAGGTTGTAGAAGCCTGCTGTATATCATTAGAACTTCTGAAGTAATTAAAATTACTTTTATTGTTGCTTTGCAGCTTTTTTGGTGCATTCAGATGTGCACATGTTGTTTTAAAAGAATATTGTAAATAAATATCTAATATGTTTCATTACTGATCTGTGGATTTGCACAAAGGCTGTATTTTTCCCTAAAAGACACATCGTATATCTTTTCAAAGAGCACCAGTTACAGTTGACTATGATTTACCTCGTGTAGCGAAAAAAGATGTAGGAGATCTCCAGATCTTGTTTGTTTGTTTTGAGAATATGTGGATGAGAATGCAGCTATCACCTTGTCACCAGACTTTTCAGGGCTTTGTTGAAGGGTCATTTGCCTAGAGAAGAGCAGTCCTTGTTGCTGAGTATCAAGAGGGAAGGTAGTAATTTCCATGAGTAACCTGGTCTCACTAAAGACGACTGGTTTCTTCCTCTGTTGTGGCAGAGAGACCTGGCATTGAATCATTGGCTTTTCAGTTATCTTGATCTGGCCTCTTTCACTGTCTGCAGTTGAAAGATGATGAGAGAAGTTTTTTTGATTAGTTTCCCAGGAAGAGGACAGCAAGAAGATTGATTCCTGTGGTGAAGGATTTCAACAGCGAAATGCACACCACCGAGTCTAAGCTGTAACAAGGACTGCAAAAGGTTTAACAGATGTAGGTGATTTCTTTCCAGATTATTTTCTGGACATCTTGTTAAAGCAGGATGAGAGAGAGTCTTCAACTTTGTGTGGTTTATAGGACCCACTCTATTGATTTGCTGTAACCTTCAGCATGTATGAGGCATAATCGTTTGCCTGTTGTAGAAGAATTACAATCTCCTTTCTAGGGTTATATCAAAAGATACAGGTTTTTTCTTCTAAGGGTAAGGACCCAGAACTGTTTGCCCCTGGAGTATTAGGACGGTAAGTGAGATCCTTTGTTCTAAAGGAAAAAGCAGGTAGTCAAGACATTCTTGGAAGCTCTGGTCTCAAATGTGTGTGATTCTACTGTTTTAACTTATGTAATTCTTCTGGAATAGACATCTATCTGGAGAAAGAGGAACCTCCTTGCTTGAAATATGTTAAAAGAATATAAACAGAATAGGCTTACTTTGAATCCCAAACAAGATATTGTTTATACGTGTTATTTGCAGAAAGCGATGTGAAGATGAACACAGGTAGTTAGTTGTATTACAAGCACCTGCTATGGCATTGCTGTATTGTTACTGTGAATAAACAAGCTCACGGACAGGAAGGAACAAAAATGAAATAGCAGGATTCAGAGTTGATTCATGTCTCTGTCCTCTCAGATTGTGCAAGCTTGATGAAGAAATGTGTACAGTGTCGGGCAGTGGTTGAGCGAAGAGTGCCTTTCATAATGTGCTGCGGAGGGAAAGGTACAGAAGATACCACTGATGATATTTGTGAGTGACTCCAAAACCATACTCTTCCACATTCCCCCACCAACTTCTTATTCTCATGTTTTTAAATGACCTACATATTTCCTCTCCTTTTTAAAGAAAAATTTAATAAAAACAGTCTTAAGCCAGGTATCCATTTGCTGTTTGCACTGCTTTCTACATTTGTAGCAGGAGATGCAGCGGTAACACCAGTCATTACACTAAAGCATTGCTTCCAGCATCCAGAGTAGAAGCTGAAACATACATGGCTTCTTGGCCACCTATTTATGTCCTGTGAAGCAAAAGCTGCAGATTGTCTGCAGTTGTTCGAATGAGCAAAAAAGTGTAGTTTTTTTTACTGCTGGAACCCTGACTGATAATGGCGTGTTAAATATTTTGCATCTAGGTACAAGCAACTTTCATGGCAGATTGTTCAGTTTTACATCTCCTGCTTTAACTAGTTTTTAAACTTCTTTAGAGTTCTCTGGATAATTTCTATGAACTATTTCTGTTTACACTGTGTGTGTATGTGTGGTATGCAGTGTTTGAATTGAGTTTATGTGAACTGGAATATTAGGTTGTTCTCATCATACTGTTCCGAAATAGATTAATATAAGAATAATACTTAAAAATCAGATTTTTAATACTTACACTGAAAATGTAAAATTTGGCATTTGAAGTACTTCTCACTTTTTCTGTTTCTTGTAGTAACATTGTTTCCTGTATCGGTCAAATACAGGAGTATTAATCTGAGCTTGTTAAATTTTGAACAAACTACTTCCAAGATGATAGTGCAGTTTTGAACACCAGTTATAATTTGCTGTGTAGATAAAAAGTCTTTTCAGTGCGAAAGGATTTGGCTTTATTTTTTACACATTCAAAAAAATTTGCTGCAGGAACTTCACTGATTAATAAGAACTCTGAGACCATTAAGGGGCTACAGGCATTTTGAACATAATTATTGAGGAAATATTTGCCAAAGAAGCATTGCCACTAAACTTGAAGTTCTTTGAGTTGAGCTTCAGTGATGTCGTAGCGAACTTAATTAGATTATCAAATATGTTTGGCTAACATTATTTCAGATAATTGAAAAATTACAGTTAGTATGCTGGAAATAACTTATTCCTGTTTCATTAGATTGATGAATAATCACATATCTTTATTTTCTCTAAATTACAGCAAGTGGAAACATTCCAGTTTTGCAGAAAGACAAAGACAACACCAACGTCAATGCAGATGTACAGAAGCTGCAGCAACAGTTACAAGACATCAAGGAACAGGTAAAAGTGCTGGACAAAAATTTCGTGGACTACTAGAATGATTGAAAAAGCCAAGGCATTTTCTGTTATTTAAAACAAAATGACATGTTGAAGTGCTTCAGTTCTTATATTTTAGTTAAATAACTAGTAGTTTTTGTGTGAAGTGGCTTGTATCTTTTCTATGTACAGGTTTAAAAAAAAAAAATCAAGTGGCCATGTTTAGAGCATCTGTGTTGGTGTGACTAAAAAAGCATGCTTTGCCCAGTCAATATGTTCTCTGCCTGTTTAGGTGACCTGAGTGCATAGGTACAGCAGAAGCTGTTTTCACAGAACAGTAATGAAAGTAGATATTCTTCACTATTCTATATCTGCCTGAATATTTACTTGTCTGTTCATGAATTGCCTTTGAACAGTGGCTGGTAGTTACCTGTTGTAAGAAGGCTACAGTTTATGTACTCTTCCAAAAATTGTGTAGTTGCAGAATTAAAACCTTTGAAAGTACTGTACATGTGATTTGAATATTTGGAATGTAAATGATAAGATTTGTCTTCTATAATTATGCGTAGCGTTTGCAGCAGTAAAGGACCTGGGGTATCTGACTATTGTATGAACTTACTCAGAAACCTCGATAATGTGATTTTGGGCTTCCCTATGTATAACACCACTGAAACAAACTTTTCATGGCTACAGGAAACAGCGAGGCATTCTTGGTGTATTACTTAACCTTTTCCTCTTGTAGGCTTACAGCAGTCAGTAATACTTCAGTGATGGCAGCATCACATCTAGTCCTGGTAGTTGTTGCTCTTGGCTCTTCATGTGTGTGAAAACTAAGACTAAAGTGTTTAGATCACCAGTTTTAGAGCCTGTATCTCTAAATGCCTGAAATTTGGGAGCTGATACGCTGTCAGGTTTTAACCTCAGTGGCATGTCTGTGAAGAGTTGTTCCTGTCTTATGGAGACCTGGCCAACATCCCAGTAACAGAAATTCAAATATCCAATTCAAAACAGATCCTTTGTAGTTTTCTTCTGTAAAAGAACATACAGACTAAAAATTGTCATTTGAAAAATACGTATCTGTCTTGATGGTAACATCTGGAGTTTCTAGATATCTCTGAGGTGTTACATCTACTGTTTAGCTTCTGTTTAGTTTTGGACATTGGATGAAAAGAATAAGGTTACTGCTTGGACATTTAAAATTATATATAGAATAACAGAATCACAGAATAGTTTTGGCTGGAAGGGACCTTTAGAGATCATCTAGCCCAACCCTGCTGCAGTGAGCAGGGACATGTCCAACCAGACCAGATTGCTCAGAGCCCTGTCCAACCTGGCCTTGAACATTTCCAGGGATGGGGCATCGACCACCTCTCTGGGCAACCTGTGCCATTGGTTCCCCACCCTTGTAAAAATTTTGTCCTTATGCAAAACATGCAGGTGGATGCTTCAATGCAAGTGATCTGTTTTCTTCAGATGTATTTTTTTCTATTCTGGCTACTTTTATTTTAGGAGTTTATAAAAGACTGGAGTTCTTTTTGGGTATACTAGTACTTTTGTGTATAGGAACGTGAAAGGAAATCTACTTTATGTTACCATTTGTCTTCTTGATTAGGTGCGATCTCGTTTTTTTCAGTTTTCCTAAGGTGCTCTTTAAACAATTTTGTCTCACCTTTGGGATTTGCTAGCCAGAAGCTTGCTGATATCAGAAAGTTATGCTGTCTTGGAGAGGGATAATAATTACTTTATAGATGTCATTTTCTACTTGTATTTTCTGGTTTTCATATTTGCAGTAGTAAGAAGGGTCTAATACCAGAGTGCTTTTGGGAATTCAAGTACACTCTTTTGCTTTGAAATGTGCTTTTGTCCAATAATTTATTTTAAATCAGTATAAAACTGAAGATTGTACAATGCCTCTGACTAGAATCAGGTGGTTCTGGTCGTTCTTGCCTGCATCTTGGCTTGAGAGTCTTTCACATTTTCCTTAAGTGTCTTTTCTGCTTAGTCTTGTGACAGGACAAGTTGTGTATCATACTTGTGAGTAGCAACTTGGATTTGATTAAAATTAGTCATCTGATTTTTTCAATTTGTCCTTGAAATGATGCACCGCATTTCACAATAATTATGTATTCTTTTGAATTGTACTTTAACAGTTCGGTCTTCATGTTACATTGATATTTTTGTACTTAAAAATAATTTGTTCTCTTTCAGCAGGTATAATCCTATGTTTCAACTCATACCTTCAATGATAATCTAATATGTTAGTGCAGCAAGCTTTTAAAACCATTTCTGGTGCCAAGCAGAAGTGATGCTGATGTCAACAGAATCTCCCACATCTGATGACCACACCATTCTTCAGGGATTCCCTGAATGTGAACCCATTTGACTGTAATTGCAATACCTTCACTCCATTTCATACATAATCACCATCATCTGTCTAATATCTTACGTATGTTCCTTCACCATACTTACATCACTTTTTCCTTAAAAATAAATTTATTTTGTCACGGTGCACCTGTATACTGTTGGAAAAAAATATTTTTAGCAATGAGGAATTGATATTTCAAGCAGTTTCAAACACCTCGTTTGAATTGCAAACCCAGTTATACTTAAAGGTACGATGAGCACATTTTCAGACTACTTTTACTTATCCAAAGAAAGAATTCTCACATAGAACAGGTATAGTGCCTTTTTATACCATTTGTTTTCTTTCAAAAGACAGAGTGAAATGATTCATGCAGATAAAAAAAAAAAAAGTGATTTCACACAGAAAACATTCTAACAAACTAATAGTACAGTAGAAACAGATACTGCTTATTTCCTGCAGCTGTGACAGAAATTGGGTATAAGGCATGCAACTTTCTTCCACTGTAAAAGTGCATATAAGCTGGTGTTTAAGTAATGAACACTCCTTGAAAGTTGGCTGAAACTCAGATATTTGGGCTTGTATCCCACTGGGAAACTGCTGAACTGATCAAGAGAAGTCCTGTCAGACTAGAAGTGCATAGCAAACAGGAAGATTGGTTGTTCCTGCCAGCTGAATTCTCCTACTGTGTGAAGTAACTTAAAGTAGTATCATATTAAGACATACAACAGCTAATGTATTTTAAATACTCTGCAGTTGTTCTAAGCAGGAGAAATTGGGCAATTAGTTGCATGCAATTGCAGATAAGGTCTGTAAAATGAAAATGTTAAGATTTCTGTGCTTCACTGGATGAAATAATCAAAAGTAATGGTGTTCGAACAGATTTTATTTTTTGATTATTTCTGAGTCCCTTGATGGATGTTTTCATTTTCAGATGATGGTGTGGCATTTGGAGAGAAGCAGACCCTTGTAACTTCAGTAATTCTGACATTATATTTAGGCACAAAAGCAAATAATTGAGCTAAAAACATAGAATAAAGGCCAGAAGTTTTTTTTTGTTCAAAGTTAAGATTCGGGTTTGCTTTGTCAGTCCTTTGTCAAAGGACATCACGTCAGTACTATCAGGTTACAGACATTTGCCTCAGGACAGCTATATATTAATTGGAAATAGGTGTTCCATTGATATTTGAAGACTGTATGTTATTTGAGGGAGAATGCTATAATTGCCCCGTTGGGATGTGTAGGTGATGGCTTGGTGCAAATGGAAAAATAATCAGGACTGAGTGACGGATAGTTGGTCTTTTGCAGATTTTTGGTTTGAGAGTGTTTTACAGTGCTGTGGAAATTCTGACAAAGCTGGAGCACAGCAGTTTTGAAAATAGTGAAGGGCTTTTTTAAAACATAAATTGACATAAGATTTTACTTGCAAGTTTTACATTTCTGCTAGCCCATTATACTGGTATACAAATAGGCATTTGGCCAGATTCCATAGCAATTTAAACTCTTTATAAGCAGATCGATGGCAAATTGTCTTCAACTAAGCTACCTACCATAGGAAGTAATATCTTTTGATTCCATAGAAAGTATACTTTAAGATTATGCTGAGTAGGGTTCCTGCTATAGATTGTCTCATGAGAAGAATGAACTGAAGTAACCCCCAAATAATGAGTGTGGAAACAAGTCACAGGTGCAAGGTAGTGATAAAATGAATTTGCATTTGAAATATGAGCCCTGTCAGTATTTCATGTTATGAGATCAACATTTGTAAGTGTTAGGTATGTGTAGTGTGTCTCAGATCTGAGGACATCATATATTTGATTTGTTGGACTAAAGAATGGTCTTAACAATTGTCATCTATTACAACATCTTTTCATTTACTAACATTTGATAAACTGTTATGAATGAAATCCTTATGTGGCTGCAGTATATTTATGGTGAAGGAACATGCCTTACCAAAACTTCAGTTTCTGAATGTGAAAAAAGTTGAAGGACATTGTTCCTTAGTGGCTTGGTACAAAATGAACTTTGCTGTTGAAGAACTTCAGGAGATCTTTTTTGGGCATTGGCTGTCACTTTAACCTTCAGCAATTAAAACTGATTTTAAAAGTTTGCTGTGCTACTGTTACAAGTGAAGGTCACAGACGCATTAAATTGCTCTTCCATCTGAAACCTGACATGTTGTTTTGGTTGAAAATCTAGATAACTTCCATGAACAAAGGCTGGAATTACCAGTATTGAATCTTTACATATAATATTGATTATGCAGCATTTTTGTTACTGCTGCATGTCTTCAGTGCTTGGTGTTTAAAGGTGAGTATATGAATAGCTAGGTAGCCTGAGAAGAAATTAGTAAATCATTACCTGAGCGTTGCACACACAGAGCTGTTTGTGTTGTGTTTATTCCCTGGAAGATTACAAGACGTACAGGGGAATGCTGCTGAAGGATGCTTTAGTGTTGCAAACTTAGGTAATGATATTGAAAATGTGATGTTAACCTACTACTAGATTGCCTCACTGAAAGGAATCATATCTGGAAAAAAACTGCATAGTTTGTGTGTCATGATGGGGTAGGAAAAACCCAAATATTAGAAGTCAACGTGAAGTAAAAATGTTATTTAAAAAAAAAATACTTAGTTTTCAGGTTAGTGGCTGTGTTATGCTGTGGCAGTGATCTGCTATGCTTAGGATGGCATATTTATTGTTAAATTTCAATAATTTAGATATTGCATACTTGATACTGTGTCACTACTGCTGTTGACTATGTAACCTGTCAAAATCTTTTACAGACTATGTGTCCTGTCTGTTTGGACCGACTGAAGAATATGATTTTTCTCTGTGGCCATGGAACGTGTCAACTTTGTGGAGATCGAATGAGTGAATGCCCGATATGCCGCAAAGCAATTGAACGAAGGATCCTTTTGTATTGAGTAGTGGAACCCCTGTCTTTTAGTAGTTTGTGAAATAGCAAGGATGCTTTGAGTATTTAAATCACTAAGTATGAAAGGCAGTCAAGGGTTCTAATGAAAACATTTCTAATACTGTAGCACCGGTTCATTACACGGTAATTGTTTAAAGACTGTGAACACACCAAATAAGAGAACAGTATTTGAACAGTCAGCTTTTAGCTTTACTCTTAAAAAAACACCGAAGTCTGAAGCTAATTTAAAGCAGTCTAAGCAGTCTTTTTTTTTTTTTTGCATTTTCTTTCTGTCATCTTCTTCCCCTTAAAGTTTAAAGGGACAATCTTATTTTGGTTTCATTCATGTTTTTTAATCTATGTATCAGGTGTCCAGTGATGTAAGGGGTTTTTTTTATATTATCAGTTAATATAAAATATAAATATTTTGGATTTTTTTTGTTTATGCTTTTCTGGAGAATGTTGAAATTTCCTGTGACAGTTATGATTCGCTATAATTTCTGCCTTAAAAGGTACAATAATTCAAAATCAATACAAAGTGTATACAAAGTAGTAATAAATACACTATTCCCATAAGGTCAGGCTTCAAAATATGATGTTAAGGTAATTCTAACTTTGTAACACCCTTTGTTGCTGGGAAGGAAACAGTAATAAGACAAAGCCTAGTTTAGAAACATTATGTTCCCAAAACTGCACTTTAGTGTAACAGGTTCAAGCTAACTTAAATAGTGGATTTCTTAATTCTGCCAGGCACTTAATTTTGTATGGAATTGCTTTTAACTTGGAAAGGAAAACATTCAAGCAATGGGTCATCCATTTGAGATGAATGAATTTGGTCAGTTGTGGAGGAACATATATATATACATATGTATATGTGGGGCTATGTTAGAATTCTGGGTATACAAATTAGGAAAAAATAGCAATTTTTGCAAGATTTCCTCTCTTAAATTAATTTTGTTGTCTCCAGGCAAACAGTGTCAACAGCAAAAGGGAAGATTTAATATTGCTTATTCATCTAAGTTGAGTGTTAACAACCAGAACTTACCTGTGAACATTACTGGGTAATACTGCAAATGAAGATATTGCTGACAGAGCAGTGAATTTTGTGAGCCATGCCTAGGTGAGTTGAAGTTGGCTGAAGGAGTTAGCTGTCACTGAAGGAGCAGAGGTGTTTCTGACTGCGAAAAAGCTACTTGTCAGGAACTGCAAACTATTAACAATTTGATAACAAGTACATCCTTCTGTCTTTTTGGATGGAAGAAAGCGTGCTGATTTAAGGATCTCTTGTAGCTAAAAGGAATATGTGCTTACTCCTAAGTGATTCGGCAACTCTCTGAGTGCATGGTTTATGTAGCCCTTTGCCGTTGTGCAGACTTCGTTTGGATGTGCTCTTGCAGAACAATAAAGAAATTCATGCTGGAGTCACTTAGATGCCTTGCTTGCCGCTAAGATTAATTTCTCATTTAGTTCTCATTGCATGTCAAAAAAGTGGAAAAAGAGATAGTTCAGGGGAAGATCCAAGGAAGGATAAAGGCATAAAATTATCTCTTCAGATAAATCAATCTAGACTGGTGATATACCTGAATTGTGCAAACATTGGCAAAAGTCTCAGAAGAATGTTACTAGTAAGCCGTGAAGATAGTTGATCTTTTAACCTGTGAGGTTTAAACACTGAGTAGAGTTTTCTAGGAAACAACTACAGTGTTACATTGGAAAAATATATGTAGAGTGGCTTTTAACATGGCGAAGTGATGTAATACACAGCCTTTCTATAGCCATCTTTAATCCTGATCCGGAATTGGCAGATGTTCATCATTCTTTTCAGTAATTTTTCATTGGACACAATCTTAATCTGGAGTCAATATGGTAGTCTGTTTTAATTTGTGTACTAGTAGTCATTTGTTCTCGAATGATCTGTATATCTGTCTTCTTGACCAAATGAAATAGCCCTCCCGTTTCTTGCTTCTTGGGTCCCTATTCTAAAATACCAAAATTTCAAAGAACTTTGGAAGGTTTTTGATATAAGGCTTTTTTTTCAGTTCAGCATTTACTCCATCTCCACCTAAGCTCTCGGTGCACCTGAGTGTTCACTGCAATTTCCATTTGGCCAATATGCATGTCACTTAGTCTGATTTTTTTTTTTTTTTTTTTTT
>Ga0065711_1040009_pt1 | contig 17316 bp, 11 predicted proteins | sample Hoacrofraction12_FD_59098 | JGI IMG/M metagenome (GOLD analysis project Ga0065711, IMG submission 59098) | Hoatzin crop microbial communities from Cojedes, Venezuela - Epithelial fraction 12 v2 (version 2) | ecosystem: Host-associated > Birds > Digestive system > Esophagus > Crop | place... | reverse complement strand
GGGAAGAAGTTCTTCCTCATGTTCAGATGGAACTTCCTGTGCTTCAGTTTGTGCCCATTGCCCCTTGTCCTGTCACTGGGCACCACTGAAAAGAGTTTGGCCCCATCCTCCTGACACCCACCCTTCAGGTGTTTGTAAGCATTTATAAGGTCCCCTCTCAGCCTTCTCTTCTTCAGGCTGAACATGCCCAGCTCCCTCAACCTCTCCTCATAGGAGAGATGCTCCAGTCCCCTCACCATCCTTGTAGCCCTCCGCTGGACTCTCTCCAGTAGCTCATGCAGTTGAAGCAAATTCCAAGGCTGGTCCTAGAAATGCAGTGGGAGGTGAAATGGAGGAGTCTCAAGCAGTATGTACGGGAGTATCTAGGCAATAAAGGTGGTGGAGCTTTACCATTGCTCACCCATATAAATTCTTGGTTATGAAAAAAACAGCAATATTAGCTCCACAAATCCACACATGCCCTCCCTCCATTCCAAAAGGAAGGAGTGCACTAGCTGATAGGAAGTGGTTCTGTGTGTCGCTCTTAAACAGCTTCATTTTAGGCTAATGCTTTGAAAAAATTCTGAGTCTACTCAGATCAGCCAGCTTCTTCCAGATGTGGGGCTGTGGAGGCAATGTGTTCTGGGCATTCCAGTTATTGGTGAGTCACTTTGCTTTCCTAATGACATACCATACAGCCAGAATTTGGTCAGCAGCTGTCAAGGACCATATCTTTACCTTCAATAAAGACTGAAGTCTGAATCTGTTGCCATACCATACAAATCTGAAATAATTATATTAAACTATTGGTTTTTATTATGTTATTGACACTCACAGGATGAAACTGAATTTAGAGATAAATTATCTCCCATCAGTATAAACTTGAATTATAGTTTGGATGAATCCGGTTTTGAAGATAGCTTGACTGTGAAGCCAATACTGAACTATTACCAGAAAAGCTCAGTGACAGAACAGGTATGAATTTTGCATGCCACATTTTCTCTATATAAATGTGAAGGCATTTACAAGTACTGTGTGTGTCATCTTCTTAAAACAGAATTTCATGCCCAGAAATTTCACAACAAGGATTTAATTCATTCAAAATGTGTATCGAATATAAATATAGAACGAGGCAGGTCTTTAAAGCATTTCCAAAACTTTATTGTGTTCATAGTTTTGATTGCACTCTAGACTATATAAGCCAAGTTACTGTGGGAAAGGGCCTGAATGGTGATATTGTTCTGCTAAGGACATAGTTGACAGTCTAAATAGTCTCCAACAGTACTCCTGTGGAAAGGAACTTACAGGAAGGAGAAAGAGGTTAATTCACCAGGGCAGTGCTAGTGATACTTAAGCCATTTGGGTTAGTGATATTTAAGACATTTAATTTAGGTTAGGGACGTTTAATGAAGTGATTTGGACTTTGAAGCATGCACTAACTGTATTATAATTTTTTTATTTTATAACAACACAGGCTTACATTCTGGTTGACTGTGGGGAGGACAACTTGTGCATTCCTGACTTGCAGCTTTCTGCTATGCCGTAAGTTAAATAAAATAAATGCTGCTGTGTATAACAAAATCCAGACACTTCTACCTGCTTTAACAGAATGAAATATGTAGAACACAGTCCTGTTGTTTACTATAGCTACTCATTCTTACCTGATTTCCAAATTTTAATTTGCGCATCAATTTCATCTAGGAAACCAAGAAATGGTGAAACATACACTTGAAAATGTATCTTTGTCAGACCCATTCATGTTTAATGGTTATCGTAGAAAATATAGTTTGCAAGTGTTTGTTAGGAGTGATTCTAGTTCTCTGAATGCCAAGAAATGATACAAATTGTTGTTCAAAAGAGATTTTAAACTTGTTTATTTCAGTGTGCCAGTGATTTTGATGTTGGGACACAATTCTCCTAAACTCAGTGTACAGTGAAGTAAATGAAACTCAGAATATAAGAATTTCAAAACATGCTAAGATTTCCCACTATGGAGGGAGAAATAGGCCAAGCAGGACAAGTGGGGAACCTCTGACAGTTATGTGACTCTGTGCCATCAAAATCAGTACGTAGCTGTGAAAGGAAAGGGCATAGTGCCATTGGAGGTCTCGAGAGCTCTTCTGCCATCGTTCATTTTACAATGGGCATGAGGGGAAAACTGGAATCCCACCACCTTTGTGCCTTCCATAAAACAATGCTGATGGGACCCCTGTGGCAAGCAATTTCTCCACTAGATGCTTCTTTGTGGTTAGAAAGTATTGAGGCTGTGAAATTTTATACAACTAACTTTCAAGTTCTGTGGTAGTCCACTTTGTCTGCTTGACCTCTTTCCTACCCAGGCGCTGGCATACTTTTCCATGGGGTAATTTTTTTATGGAAAGTGTTTTATTCTGTGTTCGCAGAATATTTTCCAGAACAGATGCTATGAAAGCAAAGTGTCCTTCTGCATTATTCATACATAACTTGTAACTGTGCATGTTTTAACTCCTGACAAGTAGTATGTTTTATATAGAGATAAGGATCAGCTAATAATTGGAGAAGAAAACTGTGTCATGCTCATCATAAATCCAAGAAATGATGGGGAAGGAGCCTATGAAGCTGAGCTACATATAAAGATTCCACCTGAAGCAGATTACACGGGGGTTGAACGCAACAACAAGGTAAATGAAAATCAACATGTTAGCAATAATAAGGGAGAAGAACTGAGACAAGGTTAACCGATATACGCTACACTAGCTGAAAGCAGTAAGTGGAGAGGTGCCTCTTAGGAAGGCAGATTCCACCAACTGTCTGCTGTCCTTGCTCACACAGTCCAGGCTAAAGATTAGCCATGTGTCTAGAAGATGGGAAGGTCGGGACCATTCTGCTCGGAGCCAGCTCAAGTCCAGCTCCTTGCTATTAACTTAGTTATAACACCACACAAACACTGTCACATTTATCCTAGGGCTAGTGGTATTCGTATCATTCAGATTTTGAACCAGTAAATCTTACCAGTTACAGGGAGTGGTAGTGCAGAATGCCTTGACTGCTTCCAACCTTGGATCCCATGGTACCAGCTCTCAGTCAGAGTTAATGAGCCCAGCTGATTCCCAGACACTTGGACAGCTCTGTCTTATGGTCCAAGCCCACCAGTTTTTTACCATTATTAAGGGTATCCCAGTCTCTGATATCCTGAAGAGTTGAACATTAACTGCAGTACAAACTTGACAAAGTTGATTTTGTTTGTAGTCAATTATTTTATCTTATGGATAGGCCAAAAAAGCGGTTATAATGTAAAATGTGCCAGTGTGCACAGAAGGGCTAACGTTGACTGAAGTCCTGCTGAGCTGTGCTGAACGTACAGTGTTTCCTTTTTGGGTCTGGTGTTTTTTTAAAAGCAAAGACGAAACACTATCCTGCAAACAAGCCAAGTGTTCATGTATTCTCTGTTGGACAGCAAGTCTGAATCACCTCATCTGAGCATAAATCTCCCAAGCTGTTGCAACATGAGCTTGCTTTTCTCTGTCAGTGCCTGGAATGTTCAGAAGGGCCTCAAGGGTGAGAGTGGGAGAAAGCAAGTTAATTTCATTTCTAAAGGCAAATGTTTTTAAGGAAGATGAAAGTAACTTACAAGGTATTTCCTTATTCTCCTTCCGTCAATGTCTTTATTAATGGGCTTTTAACCCAGTTTGAAAAAAATGACAAGAACTAATGATTTCACCAAAGCTGAAAATATGAAAATTCTCTGCAACCTTACTTCTCAGAAGCGTATCTTTGTACACAAAACATATAAGTATAGACACCAGCCTTTTTCTGTTGTCTGTTTCTTTAGTTCTCTTAGCATAACCTCTGCTTTTTTGGACTGTGATCTACAAAGCTTAAATTCTCTTTAATATACTACACCTGGTTATATTTTTCCTTTGTTGCTCTTTAAGAATCTTTGGCCGTTCTTTTGGCCATTACCGAGGATGTCAGGGGAGGCACTTATTTCAAAACCCACAGCACTTATTAGCATGTGTCTATCATTTGGACAGAAATCACTTAGGGCTTTTCTTTATTTTAGGAAAAAAATAATTTTGTAGTGCCAGCAGGGTAGATTTATGGGGAAAGGAAGGAAAAAAGAGATGGGAGATTCTGGTGCTTTGGAAGAATAAGGAGAAGCTAGAATGGGTTGGGAAAGAGTTTTAACGTTCTTTTTCTTTTGAAAAAAAAAAAAAATTTAAAAGCCCAGGAGATGTAATGCAACTTTTTCTTCAGATTCTGTGGAAGATAAAATACATTTTTGACAAGTCCAACTCTGAATCCTTCTGGATTTATAGAAAAATTGCCTTCATTTTGTCCACATTTACTTAATTCACTACAACACACAATTTATTTCATATTTGGTTGCTTTTCATACTTATTCCATTGAAAGAGATGTCATTATGTTCTTTCTGAGAAGGATCCAATAATTGGTCCTTCTATCTACATCATTCTTAGTGTCTTCCCTTCCGCACTGCAGGTACAGTTTTCACAAGGATTGCATATGGTACTAAAAGCAAGTTTATTCGCTCTGTGCGTTTTTAAACTGTAAATATATATTTATAAAAACTTTTATATTTCTAAAACCAAAATATCGTGGCATTAAGATTCCATTAAATAAACTAAAATATTCACTTCTAAGTGGATTTGGAAAAGAAATTGATATTGTAATTTTCTTCAGAAAGACAAAGCTAAAACTTGCTGGCATTTAACTGCTGGTGGAGGTTGGCTCTTGTATGTATTCAGTTGCTTTTCTGTTCTGCCATATGTCACCTAAAACTACTGTGAACATAACAAAGAAGAATATACAATCTTTGTAATTTAAAAAGAAAATTTAGAATGGAAAAACACATTTTTAAACTCAGACATTCTTTCATTTCCTTCCCATTCTGTTTTCTTATTGAATTCATTCTTTCTAAATGTACAAATTAAATAATTCAATCACTCAAATCAAGAATTAGGGTTTTTTCAGTTTTTTTTTCCCAGAGTGATCGAAATCGTAGGTATTAGAGGTTCATGTGTTACCAGGATGACCAAATTCTTAGGGACCATAGTATAAATGACTATAAATTAAAGAAAGACTCAATTAATTCAACCTATAGGGCCTTAAAAAAATATGGCGATTTACTTGGCAAGAGGACTGAAGAAATTATCACAATGGTATTGCAGTAAACATTGAGGTATATGGAAAAAAGGTCTCTCAGTCTGTGGGTATTTTGAGGCGTGGACCATAGATGAAAATTAACGTTTTGCTGTCAGTTGCAGTGGAGTCAGAATTTCACTTCTGATTTTTGTGTTTGCTCCACACCCTGCCAGTGGGGCATCTGTGACTGCTCACGAAATGTACTTAATTTAATAAAGAGTAATTTCAGCAGACAGGTGGATTTGTAGTAGAACCTATTGCAATCATGCTTTTAAAGCTCTGCATCTAAGGACTTCATTGACTTTTCGATGTATCAGCATTTATGGTCCTCTGTGTAGCTGTTTTGCTCCAAACTGCAGAATTCCTTATATTAAGGTAGAGATAGCATTCACCTCAGAGCCAACAAAAAAGCAGTCTCAGAGCAGAATAAATGAAATGTAATGAGCTGAATAAATCATTTGGTACATTTCTGATGGACCTGAAAAATCTTTAGAATCAAATCATTCCATTATGCTACCATCTTTTCAAAGTAATTATACTCATAGAGGATATTAGGCTACTTTATTATGGGGCTACTCTAGATTTAGTCTGTCTAATAAAGAAACAAATTTATCCCTTAAGTGCTTCCTGTCCAACCTGATTTTTTTTGGAACAATGTGTTGGGTTATTTTATATCATTTGAATTACACTCAGAAAGTGTTGAAGTCAACAATTCAACTGGAAATTTGCTTGCCTTCTACCTCTTGCCTTCAGCTTTATGGATTGCAATGTTTGACCTGCTCCAGTTCTCATTATCTGTGATATCTTGTTGTCTCAGGCCTGATTCTGTAGCATATTGTACATAGACTGTGCAACCGTATCAAAAGAGTAGCATTTTGCAGAGATATACGTGATCATATGCCAATGGAGTGCCAAGTGAATGTGCGTGATCTCAAAGTCTGAGGCCAAGCATGTAATTTTGAGGTTTCATTGATTCTTGCACAAACTGATACTTCCTTCAGTCAAAAACTGATTAATGAAGTACAATGACATACAGTGAAATAAAATGTGTTATTCGTTAGTTGTATTGTGGAAACACTTAGAAGGATCAGAGACCAGATAAGTGAGTAAATTACCACAGCTTTAGTAGTTACTGGAAACCTTTTGGCGTGTAGTAACTGTCCATATGCAATAGGTCTGGAGTTACTGGAATTAGCTGCAATGAAAAAAGTATAACCACGTTATGTTACCTCACATTTCCATGGCCAGCAGTAGATCCAGAGGCAGTATATACTTGCTGTGTGGTACATTCTGACACTACAATAGCATGATTGTGTGTTTGAACCCCAAGCCATTGCCTGAATATTGTGCGTTTATCCTTTGCCCAGTGAAAGAGTTCCCCATATTGAACGGCTCAATCCTGCCTTGGTAGCAATGGCCAGAACCGAAATTCATATGAAATAATCAGTAGAAGTAAATTAGGCAAATCCAAAGCCCTAGCAGGTATTTGTTGCACACCAAAAATTTTACATATTTTGGCATAACTGTCTCTGCTCTGGCTGGGAACTTCAGAGTTGTTGCAGATCACAACCAGATTTATATTGCAATGGATAAGCTCCGAGCCATTATCCCCATGCCTTTCTGAACTAAAGCATGACACTCTCTTAAAATAGGAAAAAGACCTGAAACCTTTTTGTCTTACCTGAAAATTCTTAGAATAAGTACATGGTGGCTGCCTAGATGAGATGTGATTTGAGCCTTGTGAGGGCCAACAATAATTCTTCATACATCAGCTAGATGAGAAGCTAGATTCTGGCACCTAGTACCTAATCCATCCACCTTTCCTCAGAAAATAAGGTTGAAAGGTGTTGATCAAGGAAAGAGAGGAGGTGTTATACTCTGCAGCCTGTTACGCTTAACTCTTCTGGCATCAATTAGTAATTCATCACTAAGACCACCAGAAGGAGTTTCAAGTTTGTAGGCTGCCTGGATTACTTCAAGCATCCAATCATTTTCTAGTTAAAATGCACCCTGGGAGCACACGTGTTAATTGTCGGGGTTTTGCTTCTGCTCAAGACTGCCAAAAGACCATGTGTTGCTATAAAAATATAAATTGCTACTAGTGTCAGGTAGAAGGGGTTTGTGGCAAAACCTTCCATCTGGCTGAGCTACATCTGAACTCAGTGTTGCTGACAATACTAGGTGTAGAAGTCTCTACTCCTGCTTGCTTCCTGCCTGGTTTTAATTTTCCTGTTTTGTACTTAACCACCTCACAAGTGTGATCAGTCAAAAAGCAAAGCCAATAAATCTCCATATTGAAGAAATTCTACCACAGCTGACCCTTTGTCACATCTTTATGCTGCACAAATTAACTTTTGTGATGCTGGTTGTATTAATTCTGTGCCATTAATAATTGTCAGTCTAAGAGCCTAGCCTCCAAATTGCAGAAAACCTACTCACAAACTCCTCTACTTGCTCAGCCTTTGAGGGACAAAAAATGTGTGATAAGGGCTGATTTACTCTGTGCTGGTCTGTGATACAGCATTGATAAAGAAACTGCAAAGTATCACATACAGGTGAATATTTATTTTCTAACATTTAGACCTCAATTTCACACACATGCCCAAATCAAAAACGAAATTATAAACCAACACATCAAGCTAAAATGAACAGTTTTCCAGACAAGTTTGGTTTCAACTGCGTTCACGCCCTCTTTTCTCCCATGTGTTGCTTCCTACTTGTAATTAACCAGCTGGAAAGACTGTAAAAATCCCGACCTTAGAGGGGCTTGGAAAGGCTATTAGTGTGCTGAGCATGCTGTGTAACAAACTTTGTTTTCCCCTAGAAAACTGTAAAAGTGTTAATATAAAATGAGGTGTGTACTGAGGGCATACTTCATATGAGCTCTTTTTAGGACATGCCCTGTTTTTTCTTTTAATCTCAGGAAATGATAAGATCAGCACGTCCATACTGGCTTTTACAGATGGGAATGAAATGGTAGTCAGTGGTCTGGAGATTTCCCAGGTCTTTTTATATAAAGACCATGACCTGGAACGTATTGCTTAACCTGTGAGTCACAAATGAGAGGAAAGAGAGTGGGAGAGCCTGATAGCAACAACTAGCTGCGTACTGCTTTTACAAAGCTGGTTTACTTCTGCATGTATGTGGAAGTATTTTCTATTATTGAATATGCCAGAGAGGAAAACAAAAAAAACCACATTTTGTTGCTTTGTCCTACTCTATATCTCGTAACTTCCACTGTTCTAGAACTCTTCCTCCTTTTATGCAGTCTGTTTTGTATACAGATCATCCAACTAGTGATAAAGACTATAAAGGGTCAAAAGAAAAGATAAAACATTGTACATTAAGAGCTTTAGAGTGAAATTGTACAAGTGTAGCCTGCAAGTTATCCACCAAAACTGCCTGAGAAGTGTTAGGTACAAACTGGACTGGAAAAGTTAAATTTTACTTATTGCTATAAACAACAAACACCTTAATTTCTCGTAATGTGAAAATCTATCATCTCCTTTGTTGCTAGATTATAAACACAGGTAACAGATTATGTTTTTAAAGAAGTATTTAATGTTCTAAGTACTTTAGCATAGGTTGGAAAATGAAGTTCTAGACTTGATCCATTATAAACTTCTGCCAATGCCACAATTTCACTACTGAGACTTCTAGTGATGGATAATACAACTATTGCAATTAGTGTGAGGCCTGTTCTCCTCATCCAGTTTTGCCCACTCTTTTTTTCTCTGTTGAGTCATTATGGCTACAGGAATGATTCACAGCAACAAAGCAGTTTGTTAACACTAGAAATAGAGTGATCTCACCATGGCTTTTAAGGTACTGGGAAGCTTTCCTGTTTGTTTTTCCCTGGCATCAGTTTTCCCCCATTGTCTGACCATAACTGATTAAATGTTTGGATAGTGCACTGAGCAGGTGTCTGAAATCAAAAGAAATGTCACAGTCAAAAAGGCATCACTTTCCCAACTGGATACATTTCCCTGTGATCTCTGACCTCCATATTGATGTGCTTTTGTTACAGGCACTGCGTGTATTGAGCTGTGATTACAAGATGGAAAATGAAACTAGAATGGTGGTTTGTGATCTTGGGAACCCCATGGTGGCTGGCGCAAACGTAAGGGAAAACCAGATGCATTTACTGATTTTTACCTAATTGAATTTTAAAGGGGAACAAGTGGAAAACTATTCAATTAGCAGAATGTGTCCCAATAAGCAGCACCTAAACCAAATTACTACTTGGACAGGAAATTGTTGATGTAATAAGAGGTGCTTCTGAAAAACTAACAATTTGTTTTTCTAAAAAATTAATGATACTAGAGTCTGTGTTTTATTTCACTTACTCTAAAGCAAATGAGAATGAATTTAAGTCACAGAAGTTGCGCTAGTATAATGAGAAGAGAATCCAAATCCATAATATGATCTGTTTATTTCTCCCTTTTAGTATTGTTTCTACTTAAGATATGTATATTAATTGACAGCTTCTTTAGCCTAATTCTCATCTTGAGTGCATATGGGTTGTCTTATCAGTTTATGTCATGATTTATTGCATGAATATGTGGTTGGAGTCAGGTTTTCCTTCAAGGTATTAATGTCATTCTAAACATTTTCCTAAGACAGTGATTCATAAATCATACTACACATTAGATGGAACATTTATAGCATTGTTTTTAGACAAAAGTGGAACTGAATAATGACTGACAATGGACAGCAGATAAGGATTAAATGTGGGTTTGGAGATACAAAAAGTGCTACTCATTCCACAATTGTCATCTCTTGTCCCTGTTTCATGACAAAACAGTTCCGGGGAAATCCCAAAGTGTTGAACCCAGGAATGTTCCATCATGGATGTCCTTGCAGAGGAATTCTGGCGCTGCTCATAAATTCATCAGTGCTACGAATATTTAACTAAAAGCAAATAATTCAAGCTTTTATACCTAGATAAAAAGCTGTCCTAATAAAAAAGAAGCAGTCATCAGCATGAATATATATGAGGAGTAAACAAGAGCTTTTAATTGAAAACTGCCACTGTTTGCATTTCATTGGGCCTGGGGCTTTGCGAAGAAAACAAAGCAAATCTCCTTAGTATTTTCAAAATCCCTACTAAGTTAAGGTTTGTCCTATGGAAGATCAATATTTCACTCTTCAGACTCTCTATAGAGGGATGTTTTTCTGGCCTCTTATGATCTTGAAGCATTTACTGTCTCACCCTCAATAAAAGAACCAAATGGGTCACGTGAGGAGACTGGAACTAGAATAAGCTTGTTTGGATCATAGAGTTAGCTTCAGATCAGTCAGAGCTTTTGAAAGTGAAGGTGAGACCAGGTATTTCATGCCTTCATGGTCATGAGCAATTCCAGATAGATTCTTTGGGATTACAAGGAGCTGGAAACCATTTGAAAATTAACTCCAGGTTATGGACATATGTCGTGGTTTAACCCCAGCCAGTAGCTAAGCAGCAGACAGCCACTCGCTTACTCCTCCCCATCCCCTCCATGGGATGGGGAGGAGAATGGAAAAAAGTTAAAACTTGTGGGTTGAGATAAAGGCAGTTTAATAAGAAAGCAAAGAAATTAGTAATAATAATAATAATATATATAAAGCAAGTGATGCACAAATGCAATTGCTCACCACCTGATGAACGATACCCAGCCCCTCCCTAAGCAGTGATTGCTGCCCCCCAGCCAACTTTCCTCAGCTTATATACTGAGCATGACGTCCTACGGAACAGAATACCCGTTTGGCCAGTTTGGGTCAGCTGTCCTAGCTGTGTCCCCTCCCAGCTTCCCATGGACCTGGCAGGCCAGGCCAGTGTGACAAGCTGAAAAATCCTTGACCGCCTAGCAACAACTGAAAACATCAGTATGTTATCTACATTATTTTCATCCCAAATCCAAACCACGGCATTGCACCAGCTACCAGAAAGAAAATTCACTCTATCCCACCCGAAAACAGGACAAAAAGTGGGCAGGAATCTTGTGGGTGATTGCAGTGCAGTGTGGGGAAGGACAGCATAAAAACCCATGCATCTGGAAGAGAAAAGGAAGGCTAAACATAAGACACACTAACATTGTATATCAAGCTAGGAGCAAGTCTTTGTGGTTTGCATATTGTCATAAACATAAGCAATAGAAAGGTCTGAGTGTGGAGGTATTAGACTACAGCCCCTCACACTCCTCCGTTTGAATCCAAAGCCCTGTTTCCACATCATCCTTGACCCAAAGTGCTAGCAGCATGAAGACTTCAGGAATGCTATTTGGTGGCCACTGAAGCAGTACTACTCTTACCTGTCTCCTTGTGAATTCTCATAGCATAAATAATCCTGTTTTTCTTCAGAATCTGTTCTAGGGCTGCCATAAATGCATTATTACCAAGTAGTCCTAAGCAAAATACTTCATAAAGAGAGACTTAGAAGTAACATCAGGGTTCATAACACGTTGGAAGATATTCTGTCTTATAACGAAAGAATCCAACCCTTGAAAATTAAGGAAAGTGAAGATAGAGCATTACAAAGCCAGATGGCAAAAGTGTTTGATTATAGTGAGTGAAAGCTTAAAGCCTAACTTTGTCTTTGAAGCTAGCTCTCCTGGAAGCTTAGTAAAGGTGAAAGGACTTGAGCTTTTTCAGTCCAAATGTATTTATGATGGCAAATGTACTTCCAACAGCGAAATACCAGCCCTTTGTACAAATTGCATAAATCACGAAAGGCTGCTGTGATCCATTTCCAATTTTGCAAAACAATTCTGCTCTGGCATAAGATCAGTTATTCTCAAAATATTCAGTCAAAAAGGGACTCTTTGTGGAAGTTGTGAGGGAGTGGGAAGGGAGCGTTAGGTCAAAATCAAACATTCCTAAAACTCTTAACTATTGAGTCACAGTAATGATTTTTCAGCACCCTGAAATCCTAGAATTCTTGAACTCTTTAAAGATCAACTTCTGAGTATGAGGGTTTCGTCAGCATTTTGTGATATAATCCATGGGATATTACTGCAGCAGGCTACAGAGTTATCTGTCACATCTTCAAAATGCGTTATTGTCATCAAAATTGGTATATCTCTGACTTTTTAAAAATCTGTGCCTTACTGGCCACAAAAATTACTTAACCTTTTCAGTAATATCTCTGTGGTTAAAAAAAGATACAAAGAGAAAAAAAGAAGATAAAAAGAAATGTGAAGAAAAATGAAAACACCACGTGGCCCAGAATGCAAACTAAATGTCTGCGATACCATCTCACTGGCAAAGAGTGCTCAAATTACTTTATGACAGTGAAATGGATCAGACTGACAACCTTCCTCATGCCTGTTGAGCAGCCTTAGCAAGTGGGATGTAGGTTTTATTATAAGTTCTGGAAGAACAATTTAGAAGCTAATAAAAATGAATAGAAATAAGGTGAGATAACCAAGAGGCTTGGAAGATCTTGCCTATTTCTTGGTATGTACCAAACTGATTCCTCAAGAGCACAGAGACTTTATCATTCATATGCACTGTAAGACACTTCAAAAAAGCTAGCCCTCTGTCTCCCAGCATACTCCTAGGTCCTAGATCATCAAGTCCAACCATCAAATGAGCATTATCTTTTCATCTTTTACTTCCAAAAACAGAAATTAGCAAAAACTATGGCATTAAAATGGTCAGAATTCAAAGATTTGAACTTGCCATTTCTTTTATGATAATATTGCTGTCAGCGTAGGATGACCAAAAGACGTAATTGAAACAGGTTGGCTAAGTCTCGTTCTAGAGACAGATTGTGATTCAGTGATGCACCACTGCAGGAGAGGAAAGAACTGAATGAAAATTAAAAAAAAGTAATACTTGGGAAAAGGGAATTGCTTAAACATCTGAAATGACACCCACAGAGGGAAATGCCTCCTCTTCAGTGATGTTGAATCTAGGTCCTAAACACAAAACTCTACGTTGTTGTGTTCTGTCCTGTTGCTGACAATGCTACACCAAGTATGTTAAGCAAAGGATGCCAAGCAGACAGTTCTTTTTCTGCCCCCCCCCCCATAATCTAGTCAGATATTGGCAGAGGTGAAGGAATGATGTCCTCATTTCCTCATGCCTTTTGATGAATTTTTCAGGAAGATTGTTTCTCCACATGGAGAACATGGCTATATGTAACCATCCTTTTTAAAAAAATGAAAGGACAGTGTGTAAGTTACCTGGCAGGAAATTCTATCATCGGGCAACAAGGGAGGTGGAGAGGAGTGAGAAGTTGTACAAGATTACAGGATGTAGACTTTGCTGTCAGTCTCAATGCAAAATTCACATTTCAAAAGTTACCAGATTCAAAACACATGCAGTTGAAATGAGGCAATTAAAACATTAATTTAAACATTGCAGTACAATTTTATTAATTTAACATGGAGGGCAGATGGCGTCTTGCCCTACTCCCCTGCCACTTACATACTGAGGCTGTAAATATGTCCAACAAGAGGGTTGCGGAGACCCCACCGTGTGCTGTTGTATATTCCTTCTTTAGTTAGCCCTGCAATTCCATTCTCTCTTCTGAATTAGCTTGTTCTGCTTTACTCCACGCCCTTCTTGCAAAGCAAAGGGAGGAAGCAAGGTCTGCATAAACACAAGGGAGCACCAGTGGAAGCCCTTATCTCCTTCAGTTTTGGGAATTGTGTGTTTTACCATGTATCTTCGGTGGTTACACACTGCAAGTTGTGGCAAACTGAACTGCAAATGTAACTTTGAAGTTGTATTCCTCTTAACTGAACTGTGGCTCCCAGAAGCTGCAACGAAAAAACTCCAACCACATCAAACTAAAACATCAAGCTGCTGCTAATTTAGGCTCTAGAAGAAAAACAGGTAATCAGTCAGCTCTGCAACACCTAAAGCATGCAGCTCATATGTCACAGTTACAGAGACAACAGGAGGAGGAGGAAGCCCTGGAGACCTGGACAAAGGCGTGCGTGGATGGAGGCAGGGATGAGAGGTGCCAGACAGCTATTATTTTCTTTTGGCTTGGCAAAATAAAGCAAATACTGTCTGGATGAAGAAGGGACCACCGCTGTGTTCTCAGGAGCATGCTTCTCTGCTCCTCTTGATCTATCCTCTGTCCAGCCAAGTTTTCCATCTGGTGACATACACAGACAGGATGGTATTTTTTCCTGAAAACAACTAAAAGATACTATTTCATACTAATTTTTAAAAGTAACAATATCTTATAAAAGTCTGTGAAATGCAATGTTGAACAGTACTGCTTTCTCGATGTGGAAAGATCAAACCATTTTTAGTAACCTGTTGTTTTGTTTCTTTCCCAGTTCTCTACAGGCATTCGATTTTCTGTTCAGCATTTTGAAAATGCAGATTTCAGCATCAATTTTGAGCTGCAAATAAAAAGGTTAGATGTTTTAGCAAGAGTATGGTCATTTAAATTCTGAATTCCTATTGATAACTGAAGTTTAAAATCTAAGAAGGTCACTAACTCTTCAGTGTCAGTATTTATTTCATGGGCTTTCCTGTGGTAGCTTTCTTCAGGAGAATTTGTGGAGTTGGAGTCTCTTAGCTTTTAGCAAAATCATTCTTAGAGTTATTCTGAGGATTTTATTTTGTTAAAATTCAAGCTAACTGATTTTGGTCAGTGGTCCAATCATCTTCTATAGATTTGCCAAATTTGCACTTCGTTCTCCACTTCAGGATTAATGAACAGCGACCACTTTGTAACAGAGTTCTGTATTTAAAAACATATCATGCTCTTAAAAAAAAAACAATGCTACTTCCTCGTGACAATTTAGACGATAGAAGGGGAACAGTTAAAACCTGCTCAACAGATTTACTGGCATGAAGAGAGAAAACTGTTTCAGTTTGATGCAGGTGAACCTTTGTCATTTTTCCATTAGTTTCCTCCGCATTTGGGGGGCTGAAATATTACTGCTGGAGAATCTTCTCTTTTATGTTGAGTAGTATTTTATCCACAGGGACAAAACAACACAGAATGGGCTGGGTTATAACAGCAAGAACAAACCTAGGACTTTTTCAGTAGGTGGCAGGGCTTCTGCTCCATCTGTCCTCGTCAAATACACGCTGGAGTTCCTGATGGGGCCCTCCCTGCCCCACACACAGAGACTTAATTGCTAATGTCTGGCCTTTAATGAGGGCCTTGATCATGTACACTATGGTAAATAACTGAGACATTTAAAATGTTTAAGTCATGTTTCCAGAATGTAACCCTTGAGGGAAAGGACATGCAGAAACTTGGGAAGGGCACAGCAATGCCACAGAAGACAGTGAGGTGCCTGGTCAGGCATCAGCCCTCTCCCAGGGGTCTGGCTGGTGAGCTGGAGACCATGCAAACCTGGGCATGGGCTCCTCCAGGGAGAGATAAGAGATAGAACGTCTAGCTTGTAGGTCCCCTGTCCATACCACTGTTCACTGTCAGGTGATTCATGCAAGCAATACAGTATGTAATGCGTATCAGAGACTCTCAACATTAGCCTTTTCATGCTGTGAACTTGAGGAGGTTTGGAGCTTTTTGGGTAGCTAGATCTTTCTAGGTAGTAAGTACTGAGGGTAGGTCATTTTCGTAGAAAAAGTGGCAAGGCTTTACCGAGGAATAAATCTGAACTTCAGGAGATAGCAATATCTCTTGCTTCCTCCATGAGTGTGTCTTGCTAAAATGTAAAGGGAGGAAATCTGCTGGGCTACCAAAGATGACGGTTTCCACAAACTGTTATCAAAATGCTGAAGAGCACCCAGCTTCTTAAAAAAAATAGGTAAAAATTCTTGCATAGGGAATGTACCCTGCAGTTAAAACTCACTGCTTTGTACATTCCTTTTCAAGCAGCACTACAGTTTGTGCATTTCTATGGCCTTAGTGAACAGGTAAAACAATCTTAAAAGAAAAAGGAAACAGAAATCCGTAAGGCAGAAAGAGGAAATTATCTAAATGGAAGGAAAGGAAAGCAGAGAACATGTCTGAATTTGTGTCCTGGTCTGAGTTACTCAATAGAGAGACCTTTAATTTACTCCAAAACATCAAATGGAAAATAAATGTTTTGGTTTGCAAGAGTGAAGTTCATTACTTGTAGGAAATCAGCACGAGTCTTGAGTAGTGTCTCGAAATCTGATTCCGTTTCTGATGTGGATTTTGCTAGGCAGTTACACACCTCTTAAAAAGGGAGATAGCCTAGTTTATTTAAACTATTTTCTTCTCTACAAAGTACCATAAAGCACAAACGAGATTTGAATACCGAATATATATGATCAAAATCTTAATTTTAACTCTATGGAAAGTAATACCATTATACAAATTGGAGAGCGGCTTAACAAATTAGTTGTATCGTCATTTTTATACTTTAAGCAATTTTTGTACTTTTGTACTCAATGGCTCAAAGCAATGGCTATAGAGTATTACATCAAAAGTTCAAATTATGTTTGAGGGGAATCTGCATTAGTTTACAAACAAATTAGAGCTGCTCCTAATTTTAGCAATCTGTAACCAGAAAGCCTGGATCAAAGCAGTATTGCCCTTTACTCCTCAGGAGTCAGTCGCTGGGAATGCTGGCCTCCTCTGAATGTTTCCATTTGACTGATGCTACCCAGATGTGATAACAGTAAACTGTGACAGCAATAGAAACTTTGTCTCCATGAAGCAAGGAAGTACTTCCACACTTGCTTGAAAAAACCTCCAAACTTAGTATCATTAATCACATAATTAAATAAATTCGAGATCTGTAATTAATTATTTTCATCACCTTCGTGAATTTGAACCTGAAAACCTCTCTTTACATGAATGGGATATAGTCATAGGAATGGCCTTTTGAAGTAGGAGCAACTACCTTTACTACTGAGGATTTGTAATAAGACAATAAAATGAGTGAGAGCACTAGGCTTTAAACATAGGGATCTGTTTGCACTAAGTGGGATTAAGAGTGTAAACAGTCTGGGTGGGGGAGGGGAGGAAATAAGAAAGGTAAAGAAACAGTTTATTTCGGTACTTTTTCTTCAGAGGCTCTGTCATGCAGAAGTCACAAGTTTGGAGTCATAAAAAACAGATTTTGTTATAACAAAGCCTATCTTGTTCATTAACACTGCCTTCCTCCAATGCATGAAACACAGAATCACAGAATCACAGAATAGTAGGGGTTGGAAGGGACCTCTGTGGGTCATCTAGTCCAACCCTCCTGCCGAAGCAGGGTCACCTACAGCAAGCTGCACAGGACCTTGTCCAGGTGGGTCTT
>Ga0065711_1040008_pt1 | contig 17317 bp, 9 predicted proteins | sample Hoacrofraction12_FD_59098 | JGI IMG/M metagenome (GOLD analysis project Ga0065711, IMG submission 59098) | Hoatzin crop microbial communities from Cojedes, Venezuela - Epithelial fraction 12 v2 (version 2) | ecosystem: Host-associated > Birds > Digestive system > Esophagus > Crop | place... | reverse complement strand
AAAAAAAAAAAAAAAAAAAAAAAAAGTCAAGCACAGAATGAAAGGCAACAATACTTCAAATCTCTTACCAGCAGTAGTGCTAACAGCTACACCTCTGGAAGAAGTCACTAACTTTCAAGTGTTCCTTTATTCACTGTAAGAACAGAGCTGTCTTACACCCAGTATAGCCAGCTGCAGCCTTTCACTAAAGAGATCAGCTCTAGATTATCTGTTAATGAGTTACACATGTTGCAAGCTGATTTATGACTGTGCTTTCTACAAAACCTCAGTTAGCAGGATCAGACTGCATTACAACTGCAAGTGCACTCAGGGACTGTTCTGTTGGTTGTTTTAAATAGAATCAACCAAGATCATCTCAAGCAGATGGTGCATAGGGGTTATAGCCTTGACTATTTCACATCACTTAAATTGTGCTTTCTTTCCCTGTCTCGGATATACTGTTTAGCCAAGTACAACATATACAGAACAACACTGCTGAGGAGAAACAGGCTATATTTAACTGTTCAACATCCTTACATGTTCATCAGAAAACTTCTGGACAGATCTGTTTAAAGTTAGAATGAAGGTAAAGGGCAGATTTAGATTCTGTAACAAATCTTGATTTGTAAGTGGCAGACCACTAGAATAGCAAGGCTTGGAGTTAACACTTCCAAGGGTCAGAGTTTATGGAAGCCAAGAAACTAGAAGCACTACAATGGCAACTTCAATTTGAGTTTAAAACCCACAGGAGCTCCAGCTACCTTTCTGTTGAAGAGTATTTCCGAGTTTGTCCTTTGATAAATTCAATGGTAAAAAGCTGGGGGTTTTCACAGTCACATACTATTGCAAATACCTAAAAGAGATAAGAAACACATTCATGAAGCAGTATTATTTATCTACTCTACAAATTAAGGCTATCTTAGGTATACTGTCAGATTCCTACTACTGTCATCTTTTAGAGCTTTTATCTGAAGAAGTGATACTGAGAAAGGTTGCCTCTTACCTCGCCTAAAGGTTTCAAAGTTGCAATGTTATAGGTAGCTGGATCCCGCTCAACTAAGCAAGCTTCTGTGAGAGCCAGTACTCTTTTCACAGGTTCCTTAAAAAAAAAAAAAGGCGTGTTAGGAAAGAGTGTTCTTAGCACTTAAGAGAAAGCAAGTAAGTTCAGTCTGATAGCCTTACCAAGTGCCTAGGCGTTATTTTCTGAACAACAAACTCTGCTAAAGATGTTACAGATTCATCATTGCTGTATTTTCCAAAGCGAAGATTCAAGTATTGGTCAAATTCTAGGGATTCCTTCCTTATCCGCAGAGAGATACCTATGAAGTTGCCAGCATGCTCTATTGCACTTTTGATAATTTCCTCCCTCTGCTCAGATGCAAACAGGTGCTACAAGTTTTGACAAGGAAAAAAAACCACAGGTGAAAAATATGGCATAGCTCCAGAAATCACAGTTCTATAAATAATCCTCCACTATATACCTAAAAGAAGAGAATCTTCCCAGCAGCTAGGTTTGTCTTTGCTAAGTGCATTGTATAAAGAGAAGACATATTTATTACACAAGAGATCCACTATTAATTTCACATTTGCCTTTAAAAAAAAGTATCTATAGCCGCTATTCCTAAAGAATACCCTGCTAGACATTAGCATACTATTAAAGGTCTGTATGACCTGCCTAGCCACCCTTGGCAACAGATCCTGACAGCCTGGCAGCAGTGAGGAGCCAGAGAACCACAGTGGCAGGCCCAGCTACCACCTGTAAGGGCTGCTATCCAGCCTTGCTAGGCAAGCTTAAGGCAGCTCTAGAAGATCAATTATATACTGCTAGTTTTATGCCAGAGACAAGCATGACGAAATACAAAAGACGTGGAAACCCTGATCTAGAGAACAGAGTCCTATTTTGTTAGTAGTGACCAAGGTAGCTGTATTTACATTACTAACCACAAATTAATTCCTAAAGATCCATTTCAGCTGCTTGCAGTATAGTACACAGAAACCCTTTTAAGATTTTGAAACCAACATTACACTGTAGTATTTCCCAAGTAAAGCTGCTGAGTATCAGATCACAGGCCTAAAAAGGAAGCATCACCACTGATGGATCTATTTCTGGTTAGAATCCCTCCGTGAGTTAGGTAGATTAGTAATACTGCCTGTCATCTCTTTAAACTTTGAGAAATGCCAGAAAACTCCATGTCCACATTGCATTCATATTCACTATCCAAATATAATTAATCGGATATTTTACGCTCTGTAGTTTTTAAATAAGCAAATAAGTTTTTTAATAAGCAAAAACACCCTCCCCATTGCTCTCAAATGTTTTAACTAATTTCCTGTAGAAAAGATGCTTTAATACCTGTCCACAAGCCTTGAGGCTCCACAGCTCAGTCCCAAAAATGCACATAATCATATGCTTAAATTACTTTGAAGCATCATTTATTAAATATGCAGCTATAAACATCATAAGCACCATACCAACATGATTTGTTTCAGTACTCACCAATCTACTAAATCCTCCATAGAGGATACAGAAGCCTCCTTGATAGCCAGCAATATCAACAAAGCCTTCAATGTTTCTGTAGTCATAGGAGCACAGGACTTTATTTGTTGCAGGATCAATTTGGTCAATACCTCCAGGAGTCACTTCCAGAATCACAGGTTTCCTCGTATCACTCCAGTGATGTTTATAGCAGTTATACCTCTGCACAGAGAGCTGCTTTTAGACATCTACATACACACTCCTTTACTACACAGCAATAATTCTTTTCTAAACTAGTAAGCAGCGTGGGTGTAAAGTACAAAAAAAAATATACCACTTCCTTTAATGATCTTATCTATGTTAGGAACACTATGAATCAAAGGAAAATAGCTGTCAACTGACAAAGAAGTCACAGCTTAAACAATGCATTTTGAAGACAGAACAGCAATCCTGTAACAGCCGCTCCAAAAAGGAGTAAGTTTCTCTTGCCACAGAAAGTGCTCTACACACAGACTATGTGCACTGTGGTTAGACAGGGAAATAGCTATTACTCCAGATGCTGCTATTTAGCTAATCAAGACTGAATTAAGGTAAACTTATCACTGTAGTGTAAATTTTTCAACTCCTGCAGTCATACTGCATTACAAATACAGACTTACTGAAACCAGCAAAAGTTAGGGGTCTGTTCTAAACTACAGTAACACAAAGAGGACCCCCATAATCCAGCAGTGTCACCATGCTCATCACTGAAGGTTTATTCTATGCAATGCTTCAAGTTACTTTACATGCTATCTTCTTAGACAAGATGACATAACACCAAAATACAAAGTCCAGCCCTGTATAATGCCTTGTTTATTACTATATTACCAAGACTCATTAAATGGCAATCTTTGTTTTCAATCTTAACCTACAGAAGCCTTCCTAGGAAACAGTATTCCCACATCAAGTGTTCAGGTTGTTATGCAGAAAATTCTTTACAGACAGAAAGTAAAACGCTGGAAGCAGTAAACATTGAATAATGAATCAAAGTTTATGTTTTTCTTCTTCCTTCTCTTCAAACATGGACTCTATACAGCAAAGCCCTTTCTTTCAGCAGTAGCATTCAGGGCCTTTAAGTGTACCACTATAAGCCTCAGGCCAAGTGAAGAGAACTCAAATATTCTACTGTTCAAAAGGTTCCCATTGCTTTTGAACAAACTATTAGCTTTCTCTTCTCAAACCGAGACTTCAGATCCAAATTTACAAAAGCTATTTTAGGTAGTGCATACAGACAAGCATAACATACATGAACAACGCAGAGGTTTAGTTCTTTAGATCATTTCATTAAACTGCATATGCTCCAGACAAGCCAGACACTTACCCGTCCTGTGATTTTTCCTTCTGAAAAGTCTGTCCTGAATCTCTGTTTTAAAAAAAAGTTAACCATGAATGAATGCAAATATGATAGCTAATCTATCCATAATGTCTACGTTTAAGCGTACCCTGTTTTAAGGGAGTCGAACTAAAGCCTCCTTGAAGGCTCACTGTTCCACTGCAGTTTAATATATTCAGTATTTGTAGCTTTACTCGCTATTTAAGAATCATGCACTAGCTGCTGCAACTGACACTAGACCAAGTTTATTAACATAACAGCTCAAAAGACAACTTGCTTTCCTCCTTCTTATGTAAGGAAAGAAAGCATAGTAAGCTACCACAAATGGTAATGATAACCAAGTACTTACTGCTTGCTTGAAGAGAAAAAAAAGAGAGAAAAAAAAAAGTCTTACCAGTGCTTCTGTAAGGAGTTCTGTTCTGTGCTCTGTGGAAAACTTCAGAGTTTCAGACTTCTTTCCACTTCCTTTGCGAAAAGTGAGACTAAATTCTGTTCCTTGTCCTTTTCCAACAGGAGAAATACTACAGATATCTCCATAAGGCCACTAGACAATTGAAAGTAATTAGGTTATACTGTTAGTAATTTTAAAGCTACATCTCCTCCACTCAAAGGCCCTTAGTACCTACAACTGATTTGCTGTAATGAGACAATAGCTAGCACGCTAAGTGACAGCTTTAGCTTAAGCTTCCTATTCAATACTCTACAAAGTAAATAAGTGTCTTGATTCCCTTCTGGGACATAGCCTTACAGTGATCAAACTTATCCCAGTTCAATCAGAACAGCACACCCAGAAGTAAACCACTACTTATTGGCCAATAAAGACAGATTGCATAGAAGTACAAAAACTATGGGATATTTGTAGAGTTAGTGAAGGCAACACCGGTTTCCTGTTATGTTTATTTTTGTAGCAGCTGCCATACCTTCTGGTTTTGCTGAGATCTTGTCAGACTAGATAATTTCTGAATACTGAATGCCACTTCTCACTCTGGATAGTGAACACAAGTCAGAAATCAACTCAAAAGAGCCTTGTTCAAAAACAACGGTTACCTGATTTGTAACTTCTAGTGTGTTGGGATTGTATGTGGTGATGGCATGGGTTCCAACTGAAAAGACTCGCTTATACCTAGAATACATAAGAGCGTTAGTTCCTCCAGAAGTCACAGAAAAAAAACCTGTTGAACTGCAAAAACTATGTTAAGAAGCTATATAAAAGTAATTGTTAGAAAATGGATATGAGGTTTTCTTTGTTGTTAGTTTTCAGTTTACCGTTGTAATATGTTAAGCTCCTCTGTTCTGTATATCCGCAACAGTGACATATAAGTTAAATACCCTCAAATGCATTTCTTTATGCATATCTTTTCCTATGTTAGTGGCTAAGTCAGAACCAAAGACTCTTGAAACTTGTACTAGAAGGTACTACCAGACCAGAATAAATTATAAAAAGACTACACAGATAGGAAAAAAGGTATTCCTGCAATATTCTAAAGCATCTTCAGCAGACTTCATGAAAGCAGACTTTGGCCTCTTCAGGGACCTGCTCCGTAGAATACCATGGGATACAACTCTGGTGCAAAGAGGGGCCCAAGAAAGTTGGTTAATGTTCAAGGATCACCTCCTCCAAGCTCAGGAGCGATGTATCCCAACAGAGAGGAAGTCAGGCAAAAAACACCAGGAGGCCTGCACAGATGAACAAGGAGCTCCTGGACAAACTCAAGCACACAAAGGAAGCCTACAGTGCAGAAGCAAGGACAGGGAGCACGGAAGGAATACACAGAAACTGGCCGAGCAGCGAGGGATCAGGTTAGGAAAGCTAAAGCCCTGATGGAAGTAAATCTGGCCAGGGATGTCAAGGGCAACAAGAAAAGCTTCTACAGGTGTGTCAGTGATAAAAGGAAGGGTAGGGAAAACGTGGGCCCTCTCTGAAAGGACACAGGAGACCTGGCTACCTAGGATATGCAGAACACTGAGGTACTCAGTGACTTTTTTGCCTCACTCTTCACCAGCAAGTGCTCCAGCCACACTGCCCAAGCTGCAGAAGGCAAAAATCGGGACTGGGAGAATGAAGAACTGTCCACTGTAGGAGAAGTTCAGCTTCAAGACTATCTAAGGAACCTGAAGGTGCACAAGTCCACAGGACCTCATAAAGCAGATCCACAGGTCCCAAGGGAACTGTCAGATGAAATTACTAAGCCACTACCCATCATATTTGAGAAGTCATGGCAGCCCAGTGAAGTTCCCAGTGACTGGAAAAGGGAAAACATAACCCCCATTTTTAAAAAGGGTAAAAAGGAAGACCCGGAGAAGTACAGGCGTGTTAGTCTCACCTCTGTGCCCAGTAAGATCATTGAACAGATCCTTCTGAAACCATGCTTAGGCACATAGAAAATGAGAAGGTGACTGGTGACAGCCAACATGGCTTCACTAAGAGCAAAATGTGCCTGACAAATTTGGTGGCCTTTTACGATGGGATTACTGTGTCATCTGTCTGGACTTGTGCAAAGCATTTGACACTGTCCCTCACGACATCTTTGTCTCTAAAATGGAGAGACATGGACTTGACGTATGGACCACTCAGTGGATAAGGATTTGGCTGGATGGTCACAGAGTTGCAGTGAATGGTTCAATGTCCAAGTGAAGACCAGTGGCAAGTTGTGTTCCTCGGGGGTCAGTATTGGGACTGCTGCTGTTTAACTTTTTTGTTGGTGACAAGCACAGTGGGATAAAGTGCACCCTCAGCCCGTTCACAGATGACACCAACCTGTGTGGTCCAGCTCACAGACTGGAGAGAAGGGATGCCATCCAGACAGACCTTGACCTGTGTGAACCTCATGAAGTTCAACTAGGTCAAGTGCAACGTCCTGCACCTGGGTCAGGCAAATCCCAGTACCACTACAGGCTGGGAGATGAAGGGATTGAGAGCAGCCCTGAGGAGGAGGACGTGGGGGTGTTGGCTGACAAGAAGCTCAACACGACCCAGCAATGTGCACTCGCAGCCCAGAAAACCAACTGTATCCCAGGCTGCATCAAGAGAAGTGTGGCCAGCAGGTCCAGGAAGGGGATTCTGTGTCTCTGCTCTTGTGAGACCCGCCCAGGAGTCCTGCGTCCAGCTCTGGAGCCCTCAGCACAGGAAAGACATGGACCTGTTGGAGCAGGTCCAGAGGAGGGCCACAAAAATGATGAGAGGGCTGGAGCACCTCTCTTCTGAGCAAAGGCCAGAAGAGTTGGGGTTGTTCAGCCTGCAGAAAAGAAGGCAGCCTTCCAGTACCTGAAGTGCGCCTACGAGAAAGCTGGAGGGGGACTTTTTACAAGGGCCTGTAGCGACAGGATAAGGGGTAACGGTTTTAATCTGAAAGAGGGTAGATTTAGACTAGATATAAGGAAGAAATTCTTCACCATGAGGGTGATGAGGCACTGGAATAGGCTGCCCAGAGAACTCGCGGATGCCCCCTTCCTATAAGTGTTCAAGGCCAGGCTGCACAGGACTTTGAGCAACTTGCTCTAGTGGAAGGTGTCCCTACCCATGGCATAGAGGTTGGAACTAGATCATCTTTAAGGTAGTGTCAAACAGATCATAGCATGGTTTGGGTTGGAAGGTGTCTCAGACAACCGTTGTGACATGAAATAATCCAATTTCCACACCTGGTCACAATACTGTAACAACTCAAAGTGATACTATGGCCAAGCCTAATTTTCTTCATCTTGAGGAAAACGTAAGACTACTAAACTCAAAGGCTCAGATGACTGAAGCTATAGTTCAATATGCAGCTAGTCATTGTATATCAATATTACAGATATGTTAACTGCCACAGTGCTTAAAGAACAGCTGTAGTAAGGTAGCTGCTTGCGTTTCAGGCGTATCAGAAACAAGCAGTAGTGAGCTAAAGTCAAGAAATATAGATGCATTGAGTGCAAAATGGAAGTCTTACCATGATTTAATTTCTTAGACGTCTTCACAGCATATCCTGAACAACTCTTTACACATATATACTATTTACATATTTGTGAAGCAGAAAGTTTTGCAACACAAGTAACCACTGTTTGAAATAGAGGATTATTACCAATCCCTTACTACCTGTACAAACTTCTTGTTCTAGGGTACTTCCATCTGGAAGCAATCCTGCTCAGAAAGTCAAGCCAAACCTGAACCAGAGCCAGTTCTAGTAACTGTTCTCTGACCAAAGAAACAGGATCTGAACATGGACGCCTTTCTTGAACTTGAAGCAAATAAACATAGTTTGACTAGTTTTCCACATTAACACTGATTCAGTGTAGCAACTGAAGTTTCAGTTCTGGGTAAACTGTGGGTTTGCTACGGAAAGAACAGGATAGCATCAACCAGATGGCTGACTAGCTAATCTGGATCCATGCCATACTAGACACTGCATGAAGAAGCAGGTTGTTTCTTCCCTTTCTCTGCATTTTTGTGTTGCAGTCGCTTGTCTCTCACTTGCCAGGTCTGCAGCACAAGCCATTACTTCTGTGTAAGGTCAAGCTTTGCATGGGCTTCAGATACATTCAAAGCTGCTCCCTCATGTTTCTTGACCTATCCTCCCCTCTTTCATAATAGCAAGGCCAAGAGTATCTGTTTGACAGAGTCAGTTTCACAAACTTAATTCCCCATCATTTCCATTATTATTCAAACTGGTGCAAGTTCAAGTCAATACTGTCCCAGAGAAGATTGTCTAGGAATTAAAGGAAGTGCTTACTAACGTCAAAGCTTAGAAAAAAAAAAAAAAAATCAGTAATATTGAAGTGACCTGCCTCCTTCAAGATGTTTAATCTATTTGAAAAACCTATTTGTTTTTCCACGTAGTTGATTTTTCCTTATTTAAGATGCAACAGAAGTCTAGTAATGAAGTTAACATTTGAAGTTGCTCTGGCTGCTAATAATTCCACTATATTCAGTCTGCCAAAGAACACTGCAGTTCTTAGATGATATGAAAAATCTTTCAAACAAATCAACTGTGTCCTCTCCTCTTGTTGCACAATTTAGGTAGGTATTCTGTCTTTTATGCAATTTACAAATAAGGCTTGTTTATGGTGTTCTAAAGAAATTTAACTTATCACAAGTAATAAAGTGCTTTATTACTTGTTTTACAATTTCTTTACTCACTTCACATACTAAAGAGCTTTATAGTGCTTTGTGGCAGAATAAGGATCTGCAACATTTACAAATAATTGAAGACCAGTTTCCAAACACTATAGCCCCTTCCCTCTCTCCCCTCATGCTCAAGCCAGCATTTCAAGATCTAGGAAGTATATTTATTATCCAGCATTCTTAGTATGTGATGAGACAAGGAACACAAGACAGAACAGCAGATTTGCTGAATTACCATTCTTCATCGTCTCTCCCGAGGCAAATTCAGAGGACCAAATCTTGTCGCACGAGCGGAGAAGGAGACTCGGAAGTCAGTTCTTACATGCAGCCTAAACATACTCTTGTCCAGAACTTCACCTTCAAATCTGTAGAAAAGTATTTATCCCTCCAGCCCTTTGAAGACTTCACCATTCACTACCTCTCAAACTACCCTGCAGTAGAGTCTAATGCCAGGATGTTTTGAAAAGAATTTGAACCAAATGTCCTCTTCCCAGTAGGTCAGAAGCTCTATTTTTTTTTAATCAGGATGAACCTCAAACAAATTTATATCACCACATTCAAGAGAAAGACACTGTTTATTAATTTTACAGAACTACAGATTGACACTGGAGCATCATCATCTGTACTACTAGAAAATACTTCAACTGCCATGCACACAGCCCATAATTAAAGTGACAAATCATCTAAAAGGTCAAAGGGATTCAGTCTTATTTAGCACTACACATTAAGTAACTGCTTTTTTGTTAAATGTTATCCATAGTTTATATTGGGAATGTATAACCATGAACTGAGTGGGCTTAAGTATTCAAATAAGCTTACCAAAAGCCATATAAGCTTCTGCTGCAACACAACAAGAGGCAACTACTCATCAAATACTCCTTTCCTCTTCATTATGTGAAAATTGCTGTTCACCTTTTAAACTAAACCTCTGGTTTAGACTTAGTCTGAAGTTCTAGAAAACTTCATAGTTTATCAGAACACTACCGTCAAAGCTCAAGATCATACTAGTCTAACAGCTTGCATCAAGTAGGAATAGGCTCTTTAATGGAAAGCACTGGGCAAGAGAAGCAATCCAAGTTCTGTGTATTTAATTTTCACCAAATGGCTCGAATTGTACGTGCATCAAATTCGCAGCTATGCCACAGTAACTTCAGAGCAAAGGACTAGATATTTTCTGTTGCAGAACAGAAAGATTAAGAGGAAAAAACTGTTCTAATGTTCTACCCCGACACAGTATCTTATTATTACCAAAGGAAACAGTTTCTTCACCCATGCCCACACAAATCCAAATTCCTGGATCTTAACTCATGTAAGACTCAATTTACACAAGTATCAGCTAGAACTCTAATGAGGTAAAACTAAATATTAAACTACTTATTTCAGGTCAATCAAGAACCTGCCTTGGCAGAGGAAAGATTTTGCCCTCAGACAGCTCCTCAGCCCACTCTGGACCCTGAATTACCCAAAGCTTTAATTTTTGCTGACAAAAAGGCAGGCAGCTTTTTGATTAGACACTGCAGCCATCTCATGGTTCTTCAAAGCACAACTGAGAAAGATCTATGGCTGCCACTCCTTGCAATCCCATCCTCCTTTCCTTCCCAGCATTCCCAATCTCTGATAGGAAGAATTCATGATTTATCTATCAGCAGACAGCCAAAACACCCACCCCAGTTTCAACTTAATGGTCAAACGACAGATTCAGACATCACTTCTCAGTATAATCATTAGAATAAAGCAGTACTTATACTCCCGAGGTGCAGACAACATACCCTCCTTATTCTGTCGATGTTTAGGTAGCAGGGAAAAGCACTACTATGCATGTGAGAAGGAACAATGGGCAAGGATACCAAAGGAAGTCCTACAAAGTTTAAAAAAGTATGCACAACAGCTGACTTCTAATAAAATAATCCATTGAACTATCATAATTGGTATCTGTTACACTGTTTGAAGTTCCCTAGCTTCTGCAGACAGAAGCATCACTGAAAATTCATTTTTAGGTCCAAGACTCCCATTAGGGATGAAGTGTACGTATTTCTAGCAACAAAAGGCTTCAAATAATCTCAGTTAGTAGTTTAACAGATAGTCTGTTATACAATGTGTTAAGTATATGTGTGGACTAGTGACCCTCATCTATTAAAGTACGTAAGACGATAGTCCTCCAAGAACCTGTTCTGAGAAGGCTTTCCACTTCAAAATTAGTGATTTATAAAGTAAGTTCAAGAGACTCAGAAGCTAAGTAAGCCAGGTGGTCTGTTTCAGAGCTACATTGAAGCGTGGGAACATGTGCAGAGGAAGGCTAAGACACAATGTTTAACATCCAAATTGACTCTAATTGAGAGACCAAGCAGCAAGAGCCTTAAGTTCAATTTTTCTCTATTAATACAGGAACCATGCAGTTAAATCTAATAATGGAGAGGATAAGTGTCACAAAAAAAAAAACCACCAAACTTTAAAATACTTACTTTCCCCTCCATGAATGTTTTGTTGTGTAGAAACAAGCAAGATCTCTGTTTTCTCTAATTATATTCATCCTGTGCCAAGACCTGAAAACAAGAGAGACATCCTGTTAGTACTCCTGATTTTCACTTAAAACCAAAGTTCACTAATCATCAATATGCTTCAAGACAAAAAGACATTGTTTTTAAACAAAGTCACTGCTTTGTCAATTACACACACACAAAAAACCCAGGAATACTGACATTTATCAAACAATTCATGGACTAAGTTGCACATGGAGCTGAACATAAATTATTAGTTTCCCCACTGATTTTGTTACACCAGTTACTTTTTAACAGTACCAGGGTACAGTAATTTATGCCCTATTATTTGCCATATTATTGTAAATCACACTACTTTCACTGCACTTGCGCACATTCAGATTCAAGTGTATCTTATGTCATCGCCAGAATGCTTAACTCCTGAAAATTTTGATACCAAAATGATTCCAGCACCCTGTGTCCATAACTCCAGCTATGCCAGATTCCTACTGCCATTTAGAAAAAAAACACAGCGAGGAGAAATCTGGATAGATAGAACAGCCTATTTTCCAGTTTGAAATGGAATTTGAAGTCGAGAAACTTACTTATTAGCCAAGCATTGTGATGAAAGAGCTGACTAAGTACCCCTTCTGTGCTGTAAAAGTTTAAGCAATCCCACCACTCTGCATCCTGACATGCTTATTTCACACATGAATACCCATTCCCTAAACATGCACAGGAATTCAGCAAAACTTGCCCACAACTGCTTGACTGGATCATTGCTTTAGGAGCTGCTAAGTTCTAAGGAATGCTTCTCAACACTAAACACTATCTTCCATGATTGAAACAGGTGCATGTTGAGTACTTGGGAAATTAACTCCCCTTTTACTTTACCTTGCTGTTGTTATATATACACAAGGCACTTAAGTGGATGTACCCTGATCAAGTTGCAAGAGTGAAGTTGTCATTCTCATTTTACTGCTACAGCATTAGTTTTATTTTCAAATGTGTCAAAACAGGCTTCCCTGCTCTTGATTACAGACTGGTACTACTCTCAGGTTCACACCATTAATGTGGTGGCATCCCCCAAAACATTACACACTTATGCTAGCCTGCAAGAATTCATATTTATAGCTTGCCTGAAGCAATGCTAAAGTAAACCAATCCCAGTTAGCACCGCACTGAAAGTTAGTTACAACTCCAGTTATCTTTTTACATTCAGCTAACTATTTGATTTGGCAAAGGAATATATCTCATTCTGAGATGAATGACCTGTAACATTAGCTCATGGTTAATTTCTACCCCCTACAACTTCAGGCTATTGTCTTTCTGAGCAAAGACTGTAGCAGTTATGTAGGCATGAACATGAAGAATGGATAGCCCGACTGAAATGAACTTGAGAATTCCTTCCCTCAGGCAAAGAACCAGTGCAATCATCACCACCTACTAAAGAGAACTTGTGGTAGTGCCTCTAGAAAGAGAGAAAAAACAGTATTTACATATTTCAGGGACTCAATCTTTGAGCCAAATTTTCAGAGTTAATAGCCCCTTAACTTGTGGCAAGTTAAAGTCTCTAAATCCAGTTTTTGGAAACAAAGTTTCATGAGGGATAAAACATTCAACAGCATTAATTCCTGAAGTTCTCCATTTTGCCCAGTTTAAGAACTCTGTTGTATTACTATTGCCATGGATAAGCATCAAAACAGTACACTGTTGGTCCAAACTACACAGATCTTACTGTATAGTAGCACACTTGAGATTTGATCAGTTTGTGTTTTAAAGTTATCTTTCAGAACAAAGCACCAGATTACTCAATTTTTATATCTCCTTTTTTAAGCCATTTTCTTGACATTGACTAATGTATTAATAAAAATAGAATAAAATGCTTATAACAAGACTAGCTCCACTAAATAGGTCTTCTAATACCATACTTACCTGTACTTCCAGTTTCGTCAACACCACTCCTCTGACCAGCTCTGTTAAGTCTCCCAGACCTGATACCACCTGCTCTACAGTATTTTGAGCAATATGTTCTCATACTGGCAAACATCTACTCTTAATAATACTGAACTGAGAAGCACTCATTTATGAACTACCAGCAGCTTCCATTAATTTTAACACCAGCATCTAACTAGACTCAGGATACTGATACATGAAGTATTGTACATGAGGTAGAAGTGACAAATTCACTATACTGCTTTTTTTGGTTTATATTACAACTATTAAAATGATTAAGCTTTGATGCTTTACTCTCTGCGCTTCTGGACAGTGATTGTAACTATCTCTCGCACTAAGAAGACTAGCATAGAAGCAATATATGTCAAAATCTAGTAACAATTAATTCTTGTACACATTTTCCTGCAGCTTAACAGGGAACAAGGCTAACAATAGCCTAGTGTTCCGAGCTGCTATGTCAAAGTCCAGCATCATTTTTCAGTTGTCTTTGGCTCCACAGTAAGAGCAAGATGAAAAAAATAGTTGATGCCAAAGACAAAGACCTTTTAGAAGAAACCATGAAGTTATCTTCCTTCATTCATTCTGGCACAACCAGCATGGCATCACTCCTACTATACTATCTACAGCATGATACACTGTAATTTTAGTACCCAAGTTGGTATAACCATGGACTTTGCAGAGCACATCAGGTTTTATGCTTAGTCAAGTTGAGCCATATTGCCAGCGTAAGCTACAGCAGCCTGCCCAGTCACATCGTATTAATTTCCCAAAATAAGAGAACATTCTTGCAACCTTTACCTCTTCTTCCTATATTCAAGAGGCTTTTAAAAAGTTGACGGACTTGACACAAAAATGGAGTTACAATTCCTTATTTCACTCATAAAAGCATCCAGGACAATCAGAACCCAATTTTAATGATCATCTTAGGGTCCTGGGGTATGTGATAATAGAAAAATCACAACTTCAAAGGTTATTTTGAACATATTACAGCCATTGGATATGCCATACTGATGGCTCTCGATGGTTTAGTACTGAGAAACACCTAGTTCAGTTTTTCCACTTCTACTGAAGTAGAGCCAACAAGTACTTTGAAAGTAGCAGTTATAAACATGTTTCATCTGGCTGAGAGAGAGAGCATGCTGAATGCAAAGTACAGTCAAACAATCTGAGGTTCTCGCAGGCAAAATATTCTCCATGACTTGCAACTTCTTTTCAGAAGTTAATTAAAGCACTCCCCCAATACCTGGGTATTTCAGTGAGCTTTTTCACAAGGCAGAAGTTCAGCCATACTCTCCTATTTGGTTCTTGCAGTTTGGGAAGTAGCAATGAAACAGCTTTTGGAGGAAGAGTTGAAACCACATTTTTGTGTGCTGCCATATACCAAAAATAGCGACCCCTAAAATTAAAGGGCCTGAACTGCTGCCAGGACTCCCCCTGCCTCAGAGTTTAAGCTACATTAATAGGTACATTACACAAGCTGTGTTCAACCCACTTACACTTTCCACTTTTCCAGGATTTTACATTCTTAAAAAAAAAAAATAAAAAAAATTACCATCTTGGAAAACAAAACCTATTTCAGGAAACAGGCAAGGCAGTCTCAGACTAACACTTGTAGAGTTTGAAACAAAGCTGTGACCTTGCAGGCATCACAGCAACAGGCACAGCTCTAATTAACACATAAGTATTCCTCAGTTTAAATAAAGTCAGAAGTTTGGACATGGGTTCAAAGTTTAGTGCAGAATTCAGATTGACTTTTCTCCTCATCACTTTACTCCTCTCCTATTACAAAGCTTCTATATACTTCTTAAGTGAAGGTTTAACCTATGCTAAGGTAGCACTTCAGAGCCCTGAACAGGATTATTATTCTGTTCCACTGGGGGGAGGAAGAGGAGAAATGCTGGTAAGAAACTGAGATTTCTTGGGGGTAAGAGGAAGAGAAATGCTGATAAACTGAGATTTCTTTTTAAAAATTTATTCCAGCAAGGCTAAAATACAAGGTAAAGTTCCTGGCGAGTCTATACTACACAGGGACAGATACTCACATCACACTCAAGTGTGACTTCCCTGAGAGAGAGAAGACATACCAACAGGATAAAAACAGGGACTAACTGGAAAGAAATGAGAGCAAAGCACCGAAAAAAGAACCCCAAGGTTCTGTTAACCTGTGCTTCTACATACCTACCTTTCAGCTTAAAGGTCTGAAGCCTTACTTCCAGTCATGTACTCATTCGTAGCTTTAAATGCATTATTTAAATAAATGAGATTTTCTGCACTGAAATGTTTTAGCTGTCTAGACATCCCCTGCCTCTTTCACTGCTGTGTGTGCTAACCACCAGAGTTTTGCTTTCAGACATTTTTTTCTTAAACAAACACCACACTTCTTTCTCTTCCCTAAACAGAACTCTGCTCTTTGAGAACTACATCCTAATTAGTTGTGGAAACTGAGATTTGTTCATCTGTTGCACGGCCATTTTTGTAAGTGGAGGAAGAGATGCAACCCACCAGCTCCTTACAAGAGGATTAGTGCAAGCTGCCTCAGTGACAGCAGCACTGCCACATTCTGTAGTGCAGGATGCAAACACGCTGAAAATTTCAATCTCGCCATCACCAGAAATAATGGTGACAACTTTAGTGTCCATCCTCCAGCTGCCTGCTCTCATTCCCTCATTGAGGACCAGTGCTGAGGATAACCAGAATCTTCCACACTTGTTTATTTTCCGTCTACATTAGCATTCTGCTGTATCAATGATCCAACCTGATTCACCAGCTAGACAGGTGACTATCAAAACAAAAGGGTAATAGTTTAGCCATCTTGTTATATTTCTTCAGAATATTGTTCTATTTTAAGTTTTATTAGTGAGGTAGGATAATTGTTAAGGTTTTTTTGGCATGAGAATAGTTTTTTAGAAGCAAATTGAGAGGTTAAACAGTTGAAGATTAAAACTTCACAATACGAGTGTATGTATGAATTATTTTATAAAGTCAGTAAGCTTCACTTAATGAGCTTCAAACACAAGTAAAAAGAAAGTCTGAAAGACATTTGCTCAGTCTGAAACACAAATCTGGCCCTTAAAACCAATCCCAAGCATAATGCTTAAAATCTGGAAATACACAGTGATTCAGTCCCTCAAGACACATCTGGAAACTATGAAAAATACCACATGACACCCAGAGAAGCGAGTAATACATACAAAATACATCTTTTTAGAAGTTTATTCCAGCAAGGCTAAAAAGCAAGGTAAAGTTCCTGGAAAGTCTACACTAAACAAGTATGGATACTTGGCTCCGAGTCTCCAAACACTTAGAAATTTGTGGCAAGTGGAAAAAAACGTCAGTAATAATGGAAAGGAGTCAGTAGTTTCTGGTTAAGTGTTCTGGCACTTGGCTGCCTACAGCAGCCAGGAATTAGACCAAGATGCATATCTATAAACTGAAGCTGGCTATAGCCAAGCATAGTTTTTACACCTATAATACTGGCCCTGTTATTCCGAACTAAGCCATGGCAACTGGTTTGAACAGCATCTTCCCAACACAATTGAAAGATGAAACTTGAATCGCTAGCAGTCCCTTCGACAGCCTTCCTCCTTTTCTAGATATCTTGCTACATGCAAGTAGCCTATGTAGACAATCTTCTAATTATCAAGAAGAAAAGGTTTCGACTTCAAAGAACTTAAGTTCCAAAACAAGGAATATTTTCTTAAATACAGTATTATTTAACCAGTGCTAAGCAACAGGAAACAAAGCAGCTATCTACTGAACTTCATCTTCTCAGACTCACTGTCACAGATCTCATTTGCGAAGCACCAGACAGGCTGAGGCTCGAGAGACAGCCAGCCTCTCCTCCGCTGGGAGATACAGGAAGAGAAAGGCCTGGGAGCGGCTCGTAGCAAAACAGGTACCGCACCTGGGGATGAGGGCCGCAGGGTCACCGCCCCCGCCCCGGGCCGCGGGCGCCCCCC
>Ga0065711_1007344_pt1 | contig 17317 bp, 10 predicted proteins | sample Hoacrofraction12_FD_59098 | JGI IMG/M metagenome (GOLD analysis project Ga0065711, IMG submission 59098) | Hoatzin crop microbial communities from Cojedes, Venezuela - Epithelial fraction 12 v2 (version 2) | ecosystem: Host-associated > Birds > Digestive system > Esophagus > Crop | place... | reverse complement strand
GGGGGGGGGGGCAGAGATGCCTCTTGGCCCAGGGGTTTTTCACCCCTCTTTGACTTTGCAAAAACAAAGCATCGTGTTCAACAGAAACGCACAAAATAAGTCAACTGGAAGTAAGGGCTGAGCATTTCACTGATTAAATCATCATTTCGGCTTCTCTTAGCTGACCAAGCTAACTCTGCTCAAGGCAGCCACCAAACCCAGAGGTGGGCATTGACCTGTGCCTACCTTTATGCCTTCCCCGGCCGCTGGCCATGCCGGAGGAGATGAGGAACATTCAATTGCTTTTTCCTCTTGGCTCTTCATCCTCACATCTCCACATCAGGAGTCCAAGGACTCTTCCCAGTGGAAACTACTGGTCAGCTGACACGTAGAACAGTCCAGCAAAGAGAGCACACGCCTGCGTGGAAAAACTTCTCTCCATTTCATGACTTGCTCAGGATTTGCTGGCCCAGCCGTCGTCTCCCCCACAGCCACAGGGTTCTGATTAGTGGTGGAACCACAACCGTATGAACGTGGAAACGACCATATCCCATCCAGCCCCCCACTTCAGCACATACTGGGTTTTCCAGTCCACACAGTTGTGCGAAGAAATACGGAAGCGGAACTCAGTTAAACAAACCAAGGTGGAAAGGCAACCCAAAGGCAATTCTTTCTGATCAAAAGCATGGACATGGAAGAAAAATAAAGTCTTGATTTTAACCGGAGATTGGGGGGAGGGAAGTTCTTCCCAGATCTGTCTAACCTCAGTATTTCTCCAGTCCTGTGCTGCACTGGAGCCCTCGGTCACTGCCCCTCACTCGCAGGTCACAGAATATTTTCTCCAGCAGGATGCACGTAATTTTTCATACTACAGTTTTAAGACAAGCTTCATATTCACAAAACAAAAAAAAGAAAAAACAATGTTGTGTAGTACCTGCATATCTGAGTAGCCAGGATGCATTAATGACAGCAACAATGAACCGCAGGAAAACAACTCAAGAAATACACTGAACTTTCAAACTTTACATCGAAGCAAAATAAACCCCTCAAGTTATACAGCACAATTACCGTAACATTGCTTTGGCTGCGCACAGTCAGTTAAATAAGATTAATTTAGCAACTTTTAAATATCAGTAAGTAATAAACATCTTCATGTATAGGCCATGCTCGCTCATTCCTGTGCTCTGGAGTGTATTCAAAAATGATTTCTTCAATTAGCCAGACATAGTGTCTAACGAAGGACCTACTTCTCATTAAGGATTATTTAATCACATGTGGAGACTGCAAAGCATTTTCATCAGCTATTTTTGAGTTCTTGATTAATTTAAGAGATGCTTAAAATGTTTTTCAAATGTATTTTCACCCCATAACAATCCCAGAGCGTTTGCTCTGTCCCGATTCATTTTTCTACCACCACTGAGCACAGGCAATGTGCAGATGTTGCCAGGGATGTGCCAGCAGACCTCCACCTACATTATTCGCTACTCTGAAGCTGGCCACAGGAAAAGGGAAAAAAATAGCAGTCCTTACAAAATTACAGAAAAAAAAAAAAGCAAGATACAATCCTGCTGCACAATTCCACTTTGTCTTGTTTTTTTTTTTTAATCTGTAGCCCTCTAATAGTATTGTTCTGCACTGGGATTTTGCAACTTAAATCAACACCTGCCAGGAACCAGAACAGCAGCAATATTTTTAGTTTTACTTGCAACTCATGATTACCTTGGTTCCCACCTATGAAAGACTGTATTACAGTAGGTAAGCTGATACTTTTTCAGCCATCTGTCCTGAAATCCCTGCAGAAATGCATTACACAAAGAGAAGGTCTCTTATAAAACACTGTTTTCACTCCAGACACCACAGACAATGAAGGAGAGATGAAATTTGTAGCTTAAGTACTGGAGTAAAATAAATAAAGCAGCAGATGCCAACATATTAACAACAACTTAATCTCTTGAAAATGAGAAGCAGAAGTGAAATCAGAAAAAATATGCCTGACAGCTACTACGGTTACAAGTGACACACACAAATCTTGTTTACTGTTCTCCCTCCTCGTGAGCCGGTACTTTACGTATCCCACTGCTTGGGCGCTGAGTAGTATGAAAGCATTGCTGGGGTCACAGACTTCCTTACAACTACTCCTCTGTTTTAATTCCCACAAGAAACACGGAAATAGGTCACACCAGCTCTGCCTAGCTAATTCGGTATGCTGACTTCTACTAGCAGTACACTAACTGCGCCTACAGTACATCACTAGCTGCTGACCCTTTCATACATACAAATAATGGCTTTTAAGAAAGTATTACTTCACCAGTACGAAGCTATGGAGTACTACGTAATTTGTGAGAAGCTCATCCGAGAAGTCTACCACGTGGCAGGGTTTCCCACTCATTTAAACAGAAACAGCTGACAGGAAAAGCATCACGCTCTCGGTGTCCCTCTTCCCTCTGCTATTATTTCCACGTATCATCATGAATACTGAATGAGCTTTAGCAAAGACGGGGACTGACAAACAGCTTTGCTTTTGGTGAGATAAATCCTTCCTCGAGCAGCCTTATGACCACATTCCTTTTCCGCCTTTTCCCAGCTCTGCTCTGCGCCTGTTCAGGCCACTATTTTCTCTGCTGGTCTTCTAAATCCTTTGCCTTTCTCAACTCTTGTTCTTCGCTTTCACTTCGCTTCCATTCCCGCTCCCGCCTGTCTGTATTTTAGCTTTATTTCTTGGATAGGAGAGTGTGTTGCGACACGTAGGAAAAGGGTGACTATTCGGAACTAAGACTAGAAATCAGCACTCGGTACCTGACGCTCCGTTTCTAACGTACCTGTCACACACACATCATTTCAGACCTTGGGCACGAGACGTTAAAGCAAATTCACCAACACCAGTGATTTTCCAGGTTCCACACTTCCCATAACGAGACAGCAATGTCATTAACAATAGTGCATTTTCTGTGACATTTTTGCCCGAGTCCTTTCTCCCTGGACTGATAACAAGAATAGAAAACAAATTATATGGTCTATACACTTAAGTGATTTGTAATGGATTCATTTCACGCCGAGACGTGGCGAGCAACACCACCCAGCCCGCGCAGTCGGTATCACGGAGCTGGTGATTAAACGTCAACAGCAACTGTACCAAACGCAGGTGAGATGCCCAGGAGAACCGCCCGCGCCCTCCCAGTGCCCCCCACTGCCAGCCCGCACCCACCAGCGTCCGCGACGGCCCAGCGCCGCAAACCCCACGGACGGTCAGTGACGAAGGCACGGCTGTGGGGCGGTTCAGCCACCCCGATTCCTCCTGCGGAGCGAAGGACCCACCTCCAAGAGCACAGCCTTGGACTACACAAAGCTTGTCGGAAGGCTGGAGGGGCTGTAATATACTCACTGTACTCAAAACTAAAAAAAACCCCACCTCAAACCCAACCAGCTGTTTGTAAAAGGAGATCTTGGTCCTCTTTGTGTTGCCACTTGTTCCTTCCGTGTCTCTTGGTAAAGAAAATGAAGTTGTCTCTCCAATTGAGAAGACAGTACACGGGGTTAAGGCCCGTGCAAATCTGTTTTCTTTGCCTCTGGAATCTTGCAGAGTCTAAAGGGACAGAAGCCACGTCGGGATCTCCAGTGATTTCCCAGTCTTTACAGATGACAGCAATGCCCAGTGTTGTTATTTTTACATGATGGAAGAGCCTTTTAAAAGGTAAAATTAAGACTCATGACTAGGAATTGCAAAGCAATATTATCCATGCTACAAAAAGCCTTAAGGTGTAGAAAAAAATGAAAAAAAGCAGCCCAAGGAAGGTAACTGCAAGTGTAACAAAAACCTGAAGAAATACAGAACTAGCGCCCATAAAAAGACTACTGGAAATGCGGAGGTCACCAATGCCAGATGAAAAGCTTTGTTCATCAAGATGATGGAGAAGCACCTAGACAAGTAATGACCGTGAACTAAAACGATAGAATAGGGCAGATCTCGCTGGGTACACAACAATTAGCATATTATAGTGGTAACGTCAAAGAACTATTTTATTGTTATTTAATCATCCGTTTTCTTTCTCTCCCACTGACAAAACTGAGCGAACTGCAGAGCCGCTCAGGTTAGCAGGGACCTCCCGAGATTATCTCCTCCCAGCTGCTGCTCGGATCGGGCTCCACGCAGACTGGGGACCAGGCTGCCCAGGGCTTCCTCCGCCTCCTTCCTAAGGACCTGCACGGACAGAGATTTCCCCAGCCTTTTTTGGGCAACCTCTTCCTGGATCTTTTCTACAAAGGAGAAAATCCTACCCAAATCTGAAGAGAAAATGGTTTTACTGTTCAGAGATTATGAAGCGTTTGAGCAGAAGGGGTGAGGCTTGTCAGTGCATTTTCAATCTGGTTTATGGAAGACTATCTACATACAGTAAGGATGGCACAGAATCACAGGACGGTTTGGGTTGGAAGGGACCTTACAGATCATCCAGTTCCAACCCCCTGCCATGAGCAGGGACCCCTTCCACCAGCCCAGGGTGCTCCAAGCCCTGCCCAACCTGGACGCTTAATGCCTCCTACCTAAAGAGGTACCTGAGCCCAAGCGTTCTGCAGTCAGGATTTCTCAGTGGGAATTTCTAGTTTATTTAGGAGGAGAAAGTTTGCAAACTGAATTTTAGGAGGAAAAAAAGTGCAAAATTTATAGTTTTTCCTTGCCTAGACTTTTTCAATCCCCAGTTACGATAAGTGATAGAAATGGCACGTACGTGAAACTGGTACCATTCCTGGAACTGATTCAGGATGACTGACTCCGTGCGTTTCTCTGGAAATTGTGCATACTCCTTACTCTAAATAATATACAGTCCCAAAAAACAAAATAACACTGAAATCAAATGACTTACCTTGCTCATGCCTGCTTTGACCAGACCGAGCAGTTCAGACAAATATGACAAAGTTTTCACACTTACTGTAACATTCAGAAGGAAGCCAGATAAATATTTCATGTATCTCCAGAGATGACACTTGAGCAACACATTGTGTAGGTACACAGGACACAGTTCTACACGCGCTGCCTCTGTGAAAGGCTGAAGAAATTATTATCTTAGAAGTCTCCAACACAGACCTGCTTAATTTCTCAACCCTAAAACTGCATTAATCTTCCGGCAGCTTTTGCGCTTAGTAGAAGACATTTTGATTTTGGAGGGCTTTGTGTCCGAAGGGAAGTCAAAGCACTTACAGCACTTCACAGACAGAGAACATCCCCACGCAGGTCTGGGGCAGGACTGACAACCCCACGTACACTGTAACAGAAATCTTCCTCCTCACGTGAAGAAGGCAGAGCACTGGTTACACGAGTCTTTACATCATCTTCAAATCACCATGAAAAAACGAGAAAGACAGCACCAGAGCAAGACTCAGTTTTAAGGATCACGGTCTGTTCTGTTGACTAGTATTTTTACCAGGTGGTTACCTTCGGTTTGTTTTTGAAAATGCACTGCTTGAAGAGACAAGCAACATTTAATCCTGGTATTATGTTTCTTATTAAAACCCTAGAATGGTTCTACGCTTGTGGATTACCACGACTTTGAGAAGTACAGCCACACTGTGGAAGCAGCTCCACGAACTCCTCAGCAGACAAATCCCCACTTCTAAGCATTACACTAACTCCCGCTCGGGAAATCTTAGCACGCTGAACCCTCTTTTATTAGAAACTTTATGATTATCAACCTCCAGTTTAAACTGCCTGAATACTTTTCTCACATAAATATATTAGCTTTATTTTACTGTAGCACACCGCATGGGCTCAGCTTCAAGTCCTACTCGTAACAGTTATATTGGCGATAATACAAATGACACATAATTGGATTTTTTTTTTCAAACCGCTAGTCTCTCCCCCCCACCACCAGCAGAGTGTAAAGAAACCTTTTCATTATTAAAATCTTCCATTTTTTTACTTTTTCTTTTAATTCCTCTTCTCAAATTCAAACAGACACAGGATACTAATACCATACAGACAGAGGATACTATTGCTGCAAGTTAGTGAATCTTACAAAGCTTCCAGTAATACCGAAAAGAAATGGTATACCTTTATGTTCAGTCCATCTTACAACACTCACTCTACTTGAGAATGTGCTGTAAGAGAATGATGCACGGAATATGTAATTACATTATTTCAATTTGAACATACCGATGGTACTAACAAAAGTTTTTTACTATAGATAATTAGTGCATTAAACTTTTAAGTCATGGAAAACTGTAATATCTTAAGACTCCTTTTAAGTATGATTTATGATAAAAATCTGAATTTTCATGTTTTCTGCATGGATGAAAATACAACAAAGATATTGTCTCAAAGACACTGCAATGCCTTTTTCACAAGAATATTTACTTTGAATAATCGTGGTTATTTATCGTGCACTATCTACTCATCCACTTGTGAATTAAGCTATATTATAAAACCTGTATTGCCAAGAAAAACTCAATAAAATGCACTTTCTACTTCTGAGTAAGTTCCATGAAATAGCTTGTCAAAAGTATTCATGTCCTGACATTGCTATTTCTGTCTATTTAACAGAAAACTGAGTCATCAAACCTGATGTAAACAGTTCTAATTTTACCTAGCTTTATGGTCTACTTGAAGGGCTATAAAAAGATTAGTTGTAAAAAGCAGGAATGATCTCGTAAATACGATCACGGGAAGGGAAGCTGTCTCCTACGGCTGGTCATAACCATTAGGAGCACATTTTTACACTACGGCATCGGGCAGACAGAATCATCCGAGCTGAAAATTTGTGTAAAAGAACCATTCTGGAAAAGGGAAGACTTACTCTAAGGCAAGTCCTTTTAATGAAGTGAAGGGAATTAGCAGTACCTCTCTCTCTGAAATCTTTGGGGTTACTAAAAGATGTTGACTTGCCCAAGACACAGAATCATCCTAGGTGAGACTCCCCTGCTATGCTGCAAACCCAGATGTTGTATCATTCTGCTAGCTCAAGAAAATTAAAAATAAGAAATAAAACCCAAATTGGTCTTCTTTTAAAACACAAGGAGACTGAAATGCAAAATGCAACCAAAAATCGTGTATGGGAAAAAGAAAATTAATCGCTTAGAAATCTAAGTATTAATCACAAATAACTGGTTACTTTGTTAATAACTTTGTTAATAGTTGGTGGGGTTTTGTGTTGTGGGCATTTTTCCCCCCTAAAACCCTGACAGCATGAGGTACTTCAGGAACATCAACACTCTTCAAACTCAGGTCATTTGCTCCAGTTGCACAAGCTTTTTTTTTTCCCTCTGCTCCATTAACAGTACAATTATTTGTGGAAACCAACCATTAACTTTGTGTATTTGTCACAGCAAGAGCCCGAGTCCATTATTTTTAAGGTTTTTTTTCAAAGCTCCCCATGATTTTTGACATTTGGGAATGAAATGAGCGAGTGGGAGGGTAATGTGCAGGTGAACAGCTGTACGAACTCTGCTGAGAGCTTGAAAATAACCGTTCCTCGCCCTGCCGACGCGGCTGGCAGGGAGCGAGACGGCGGGGCTGCGCCGCAGGGCACACCAGCAGCAGGCCAGCAGACTGCAAGAAGGAGCTCAAGCACCTGAACTGGCCAAAGGCAATCAAAATTAAAGGAAAAATAAAAAAAAATATCTTTTGGAAATCAAATTGAAGAAAAACATCTCAAGTTTCCCGCAAAGCAAGGGATCCCACCTTCTGTCTGCCTCCAGAATCCCAGGCGTTCCCTTTGTGTTTCTCACCCTTACGCCGCAGAAGAATAAAATACGCGGGGATTTCGGCGTGCCTCAGGGCCTCCGAGCAGCCTCTTAACACAGGGGACAGACCCAGCGCAGGGCCAAGGAGTTAAAGCAAACTCCCAGGAGCGGCACACGAACATCTACCAGACGTCAGATGTTATAAAAGGGAAAAGAAAAAAAAAAGATCTGCTGATTAATGCAGTGCTACACAATGTACACGTGCAGTTTAATACAAAATCAATGGGGCATTTATTATCGTGGCAATTTCCGAAGTTCATTCCATTTGGTCCCTTTGCCATCATTTATGTTTAAGAAATCTACAATAGTATTAGTAACCAACCAAACCAAAAAGACTACAAAAATAACCTGAAAATACCTCTTTGAGGAGAAACTGGGGAAACTGGAAAACAACAAGTGTTATATTTACAACATAATGTGACTTCTTTATATTAAAGATACATCAGGAAGTCGGAAATGACAGTATCCAAAAGCAAAATAACTGCGAAATTTTTAACCACAGCTACAGTTTCACTGAAACTAAATTCTGATTATTTTTTTTTTAAATCAGAGTTTGTTTTGACATGTCAAATCTAATAGATAAATTCCAAGTTGTCACGGAAGTGAAGGAATATTGAATGTTTGTAGTGCAAAAACAATAGCTACAAGAATGAATCACTTGCTCACGATCACAAACTGCTAAACAGAGCAGCCTGCGAGATCTTTGAGAAGAGTCTCGCATGCCTATGTGCCAGAGCCAAAAGCAACACTTGTTGTAGTTTTTCTGTCTTCATTTGTATGTGTAATTTATTCAAGAGACAAGCAGGGGATAAATTATCCATAAACTTCATTTCAGCAACAGAGCAGGGAAGGGTTTTGCAGATCACCTGCAGGTGACATGCTCTGGGTAGCTCTCTACACCTGACAGGGTAGCACACGCACGGCTGGCCCACCTCCTCGGTGCACAGCATCACTGGCAAGCCACCGAAGCCCTCGGACACCCTGACCTCAGGCGGGTAACCTCTTTGTGCCGCCCTGTTCCACAGATTCGTATGCAGAGAAAGGGTTCAGGACAGCGAGACCTCGTAGCGCCATCGACACCACACCAGCTGCAGGTCACTGCCCGACTGCTCCTTTTACCCTATGCCACCTCTGGGGAACAGCTTTCTCGTCCATCTTTTAGCACGACTGCTCAAAGATAACGCTGATAAATACCACGATAATCAGAGGACACGTTTCATACAAAGAGCTCAAGGAGAGCTTGAAGTGCTTTATCGTAATGACGCAGTTCGTACCCGAGACCCTGCTGCTGCAGGTGGAACGACGCCTGGTCCCACTGCCTTCAGCGGGAGCCTCTCCAAGCCCGGCTGTTGCCAAGCACGCTTTAAGCAGACGCCGATTGCCCGTGACTACCTAGGGCGAGGTGCTAGAAATCAGCTACTGCTCTTGCGTCTCCGATCACCCAGCGGATTTTCAGCTCCGTAACTCGGGTACAAGTTGCTGCTGTTGAGTTACTGCAATGCCTGCCTTCTGTAACTCCCCAATAGTTCAAAAAATCCCAAACCCCACCACGACTTTATTACAGATTTTTATTGTAGCTGATGATTTGTATCACCAAAACAGTTTTCTCGCGTGGAGTTTTTTCAAAACAAGTCACTCTGTGTTGTGAAATCAAAGAAAAACCAAGTTCACTGTAAGAACTAGGGCAATTCAAAGCAGTTCCTTGCTTGTCAGCTCGGAACACGATATTCAATGGCATGTACATTAAAGCAACTGAAAAAACAGATTTGGTTTTTTTCCCTCCCATTGTTCCCATCCTCAGAAGCATACAGAGTCTCACCGACCACAGGAAAAACTCTCCGAGCTTTGATTTACAGACTTCTCCCTGCCAGGGTGACTGATACTGTTTTTATAAACGTATACATCTATTTCAAATATTGAACCTTAGATCATTAGTTTCACAAATATGTTCTCTGCCTATAGCACTGATCGGCATAATCAAATAGCTCTAATGGATTACAAAGCCAGAACTTTCACCGCGACACAGATGAAGGACTGGCACAGTAAGAGAAATGGACCAAGTCCACAGCTGGTGCTGAGCAAAAAACTTCCTTTGCAGTGTCAGAAGTTCTGCTACCAGAGCTTGGTCCTCACTCACTGCCTTCAATTTACTCAGACAAAGGAAATCGATCACATTTAAAAAGGTAATTTAAATCAAATAAATCCTCTGCTCACCTTTTAATGGGCTGATATTTCTGTTCTTACCTGATTCTGGATTATTACGGAGGCTTGCCTGGCACTTACTGGAGACCGTGATTTGGGCACACGTAGCGCTGCTTTTATGCATAAAGTTTACACCTGCACTAACAGCCTGCCTGGTAACTATTAGTCACGAACAGCAGCAGTCAGGTAGGTGGGACATCTTCTGGGAACAAGGTCTGAAACCCTTAGTTTGACTTCTCGAGATTGCTGTATTCACTGGCTGGCAACGGCATACAAATAACGCTCTGAACGCCTCGCACCGCCGCCTGGAAACGTGCTGCTCCTCCCGGGCTGACAGATCTGCTTCATTGTGAGGAACTCCTTCACCCCTCAAATGAAATGGCTTCACGCATTTCAACAAGTGTGTACCTGGGAACTACAACACGGATTACTCTTAATTTATCTGCAGCACTGCCTGCCTGCTTTATGAAAAGTGTATGTGTGTACATAAACAGGGTAGAAATTACCTTCCGCCTAAGGCTACCACCACATGTCAATTAAGCTGCCAGACTTTCAGGGGTTGGTATTCTGTCTCTCTGCCCGGGGGAAGCTTTGTATTCAATTTATTGTTGAGTAAGACAACCAGTTTGGCAGGGAAAACAGATTAACAAATTATACAGCTTTTTTTGTTTGTTTTTTAAAGGTGAACATAACTTACTGAAAACAAATTTCAGGAAGCTTTCTTATTGTTGTTATGACTATTTTTCAATGTATAAAGCTGGAGAGGGGAAAAAAAAAACATTAACTGTCTGTAAGCAGGATCTAATATGAGCAATGGAAGTTAAAAATGCACTCTTGGCTTTGTTTTATTCTTTCACTGTTTTATTAACGTATAAATATTGGTGGGAGAAGCTGCTGCCATACCCAGCCAGAGGATGTAAAAAACAGTTGTGCTCTAAACAGGATACTAATTCACTGACTGTTAAAAATGCTTTGTTCCTTCTATTAAACAAACACATAAATTATCTCCGAGTCTGCCTTTCTCTTTGCAAAGAAACACTACTCACCATTTCAAGCTTAGGTCTGTCTCAATACTGCCGTACCCTTAGAGATGCTCAAACAGGTCGGTGCCAACTGGTACCCCGATTCCAGCCAAACACAGCCATCCAAGCCCAAATTATTACCCTAAAATGCACAGGGTGCTATTTTAGACAGCAAGGGTAACGTAACACCTGCACGGGTTATTTCCGTGAGTGGCTTTTGTGATTTGAAGGTCCTCCCCCTGCTCCTCAACGCCCAGCACCGACACAGGTTCCACACTGGGCTTCCCCACCGGGTTCTCCGCAGGATGGTGCTCCTGCTCAGGTCGGGCGCCCCCATCTAAAACGGCCTGTTTTTGGCATTGATTCTGCTAAGACCTAATTTGTTTACTCACATCATTACACAGACGATCAGACTCTTCCTCTAGGGTGTAAACAGAGCCATTCTGAGGCCAGATCTCCACATGCAGCCAACTGTACACCCAACTTGGGTGTCTCTACTATCAATCTGGTGTTCACCAAGATGGCCAGGTGTCAGAAAGGGAACGTGGTCTTTAGTGTTTTGGGTTTTTTTAATTTTGAGTAGAACTCTTTCTTCTCTTATCTTGTGATCTGAAGAGTATCAGTGTTTACAGAAATTATCTGTGACTGCAGGGCTAGGAGGACTTTTGTCTCCTCAAGATGCAAGAGGCTGAAGAGCAAAGAGAGCTATATAAGTCCCCAGGTGAACATACATTTTGCTTGTTTGGAGAGCACAACGAGAACATCTTCCCATGGCTGCTGGGACTCCTGGAATAGAGACACGTGCTGTCTTAACCCGGAGAAAAACTGAAGCCAGAGAATAGTGTGACTAGTGAGCTGGATGGAGCACGTGCCCATGGGCTGCTCCAGCGACACTCGCGCAACGTGCCGGTCTCTTTCACCACGCAAACAGGGCAACGGGGGCAAGGGGGCATTTCTTGTACGAGAGCCGAGGTTCTTCCGCTCCCTCCGAGGAACAGTTTTCTTGCATTTAACTCCCATTATAACAAAAACACAAGGACTAGAAAGTGCTGTCACTGCAGGTGTCCGGTAGCTCAGATGCTTGGAGCGCATGCTTTCACACTTCTTCTCCATACCCCGAGTATTTTACACAGTGTCTTTGCCACTCCGTGTACACTCAGCTTATGCTTTTCCAGGATCCATTAAAGGTTACCGACATGCTCACCACCAGCTCTCGGCGTTTGGCAGCAAATCCTGGCTAAAGGGCTCTTCGCTTCAACTGAATGATTCGCTAAAAGTTACCAGTTTACAAACACAGAACATCGGAAACAAAAAGGCCTGCAAAAGTGCTGTGGCCAACAAGAAAATCCTCACAGATGGAGCATCTACTCTCTCATTCTCTCTCCAGGAGTATTCTTTGCCATTTAGATTCTTCCCACATTTAGTTGTATGGTAAAAATATCTCTTGCTGTCTCTCCTCCAGCCATCATTTAGTAAAGCGTGGAAAAGGATTGAAAGAAAAGTACAAAAACTGCTAAAAAGGAATAAAAATAATTGCGCAGGACTACTATATTTTCCTTTAGAATATTTTGTCTGTTGTGGCTATTTTAACTGTTCTTCTCTTCTAGGATGGGGCCCGCTGGCCACTAACCTTTGCAACGCCGAGAGCCTTCCTTCTAGCCATGACCCCCCCCCCAGCTGCGGGGCACAGGCTTCTCCCGGCTCCCATGCCCATGTCCCCACCCTCATGGCCTTGCAGCCGCAAAGCCCGATATTGTTGTTACATTGGGATGAAAATCTTCTTTCCTCCCCCTTTTCCTACCACTTGTTTTGAAGCTTGTCCTTTCTCTGGAGAAAAACAAGGCTTAATGAATAACAAGGTAGATAATGGTTATTCAGGTAGGTGAAAAGCACGACCCAACAACACGCCTGCCGAAAGCTCCGGAGCCAGCGAGCGTGTGACACCCGCCCGGGTCACATCACAGGCTGCAGCTGATACGGGCGGCCTGAGCAGGGATGGGGATGCCCGAGCAGGTCCCATCCCCGGGGACCGGCATGCGGCCGGGACCAGCCGCAGGCGCTCACCTGGGAGAGCCTGCCCTTCTCGCCCAGCTCACCGCTGCCCAGCTTCCCCTTCCTTCTCTCTCCCCTTCCCTTTTTCACCGCTTACACCCTCGGAGCTGACACACGCCACGAGCTACGGACCCCACAAGCAAACCCTGCAGCATGTCAGCCTGCTCATCGCCCCTTCTGCACGGCTCTGCCACTATATTCAGAAGCTATGCTGGACTAGATCTCAAAATAACTCCTGACACGATTTTCTTATGCTGTGGAAGATGAAGGTAATTTCAGCAGGAAACTGAGTTATCACATCAGTAAATTCTCTGCGTCACTATCGCTTTAAGACGAAGGGGCAAATAGGGATGTGCAGCAAAACAATCAAGTTCCAAAGGGGGGGGAAATAAAAAATCAAGGCAACTGTACTTGTTATAAAAAATCGCATTTTTGATTGTATTCTGATTGTATTTTTTGCCTTAAATGCTAGATATTCATTCTCATGCCAGCTTTGTTTTTTTTAAATTTTGTAATTAGGTACAAGTATACTATTTACCACGGCAGCAGCGCTCAAATCTCATTTATTGAATGGACATCATTAGAGCGAGCAGAGCTCAGGAAAGTTATTAGAGCCTCATCTGAACTACGGAAATGTCAAGTCAAGTGGGAGCAGTGAATGGTGATAGGAAACTTGTTCCAGTTATCGTATGTTAATGAGAAGAAACAATGCGGAGTTTTCACAAAAACAAAACAACGCAAGGAAAACGGCAACACGAGATGCATTTGTGACCGGAGCCGATGATATATTCAGTTTTATATATTCCCAACATCATTAAAATATGTCCATCGTACCATTAGTTGATCATTGCTTTTACCTCCAATTCACCAAGTCAGCTTCGGCGTGCGACAGGTTGCAACATTGACAATAAATAGCCGTACATACGGGCAAGTGAAAAAAACAACAAAAAGCCTCTGTGAGAACAGAGATTTATCATTGCTCTTCTCTCACCAGTAAAATTCAGGTGTCACATCACTTCTTTTTTCATAAGCTTTTCCTTTCCCCAGGACACGTCTCGCAATTTATTTGCTGAAGTTAGAGAGGTCTGACAAGGTTTTAGAAAAAAACAAGTATATACTAATGCTACAAATTTAAAAAAAAAATATTGGTCCTGTTCAAAATCCCCGATCCCTCCTTGTTACCCACCTTTACTGTTTCAGAGGGAAGATGTCTTAATCGGAACTCCCAAACACACACGTGTGACTATGACAATGCACTTTTTTTGGAATACCATGTTGAAATCCAAATGAAATTAACTGGGAAATATTTTTATACAGAATATATCCTTCCTGCTTTCCAGGTATAGCTTTTACAGATGTAGCAAACACACTAAGGTGAGCGTTGCATGTAAAACACCTACTGTCAACAACCCCAGACGCAGCCGCAGGAAAACACGCTGCCTCCCGCAGCAGCTCACGCACCTCGCGCAGACCGGGGGTATTGAGGTTAACGTGCACAAAACCAGGCTTTTTTCAAGACCAGTAAAGGAAGAGTATTGGCTATGATCATTTTTTCTTCTTTAGTGTACATCTAAGTGTTGTTTTTCTTTCACATTCTGTTCTACAAAGGATCTTTAGCGCCTGTTTTGGCAGAAAGCCTCCAATAGGAGGGCAATCAGAAAAGCGGTGAAACAGTGACTCCGCAGAAAACTGAAGCTGAGCAAGCGAGAGGAAAAAGGAGCTTCAGTATCTGTGTAGGGCACCGGTTTGCTGTTTTGCTTAGACCTGCTTGGTATAAATTAATACCAAAATTGTGGAAAAAAACAATTGTAAAAAGACCTTTCAGTTTACACGGTAAGGCAATCCCATCAGTGGTCATCCAGATAAACCCAAACCTGCTGAGCAGACATGACCTGAATTGGGAGACTTGATTCTTGGCCGGAAAAAATCAGGCGTTATTAAAAAATAATAATTACAAGCTCACACTGTAGACCTTCTATATATTTCACACTAAAAATGGCATGATAAAATAAAATTAAAAAACCCATGACAGATGATTTTCAGAAATCAGTAAACAAGAATCAGTCCATTACAACACAAGTTTCACATTCTTATTTTCCTTCTTTCTGCTTATTTAAGACCCTGCCACGTTACTTTGTTGTATGGGAGGATTCCAGAATCACTGCCTTTGATGGGACTGCAGTGAACTTCAGTCTGCAGAGCAGATTTCCAACCATGAACCTGCACATACTTACACACGTGTCACAGTCAAGTCAACCGGAGTGTTCCTATGCCCGCTTTACTAAACTTGAATTTGAAAAGAAAAGTTTCTGGAGGCCCGATACGGCCANCACATCGCTGTACCACAAACNCCCAGTACANAGAGGCTTTCAAACTCCAGCCCAAACANGATGACACCCGAGACAGCGCGAGCGCTGCGCAGACGTGGAGGCCAGGCAGCAGGGGCACGGGCACNGCACCAGGAGGGGNGGGGCAGGAAGGAAAACCCCAATAAAGCGGCAAATAGAACTTGTGCTCCAGGACTCCTGAAGCCACGGCTGCGTAGTTCATAAGGTTTGAAATTTGAAGGGCTCTGTTGCCTTATTAAGAAATGTTATCTTGATCTATAATTGCATCTGGACCATATAAAATAAGCAATTAATTTTTATCAATACAGATTAATACAATTTATGTATTTAAGATCCAAGGAACTGATCTATGTGTTTGCAGTCTTTGCTCATTTCATTTTGTGAGGCTGCCTATTACTGGCTTGTTAAAGCCTCATTATATTTTTAAGTCCAAATGTCAATCTTGGTTCCAGTCCAGGCTCTTCTCTCTGTATTTAGTAATTACCAGCAGAAGTAATTTCCAGTCGCAATGAGTTTGACAATTGCTGACCAATACGATGTTTACAGCAACATTCTGAGACTTCATTTTTTAGCTACGAGGATACACGTACTCGACTAATTTGCAGTATTGGGACATGTGGAGCAAGGAAAATCTTTAGATCATCTGGCTGCATATGCAAATGATATACATGCATATATTTTACATGGAGGAAACTCTCAGCAGAGCTACCCGGTTTACACAGCCATCTGTCTCGCCCGTGACGAAAACAAGCCACGTATCCTAGAGGACTGTCCTGTGTTTCTCAGAAATGGACAGCAGACCCCGCTCCAGCTCGCACCTCCAGCTGCCGTGCCGTCCAGCGGGCAGAAGCAATTCTTGGCTCCCTAGCGCACGCTCCGCTTGTCCCATGGCACGTTCTTCTGCGTATTCTGGGAAACTCACCTCAGCAGCTACGAGCATGACACAACCAAGATTAGCTCATTCCTCCAATAGGCACTATTTTGTTGTTTTAAAGGAATTGTGGGATGAAACTGTAACTAAAACAAGTGAGTAAAAACGGGAAAATTGTCTTTTAGAATTTCAGAAATCAATGAAATCATGTTTTCATAGATCACCACTCTGCCGTTCGGGGGACTGACTAAGAGATCTCTCAGGAAATAATGAGATCTATCACTGTAAGACCAAGAAGCATTTAATAATTACCCCAAATCACACTGGATTAGGAATTTTAAAAAACACTCTCCATACTAAAACAAGACAGCCTAATGTACCAGGAACAGCTTCCAGGATTCTGTCTAATGTGTTGTCAGTATATTTCAAATTCAGAAATTTGATTTTAAAAAGCAACAGATTTTTCAAAGATTATTCTCACACTGGCTATATATCATACCCATCTGTGAATTAAAATAAAGGGAACTACCAAAATGTTCCTTAAAATCAAACATATGGTAAGTGTTCACTATGTCAGGCTCAAGCTAATTTCCCCAGCAGCTGGGCCTCTCCACACCTGACCAATTTCAAGTTTTTTGGTTTTGTTTTTGGACTGCTTTTTTTCCTTAATTTTAATCTGTTGCAAAGATTTAATGAGTTCAACAGGAATATGTATAAGATTTGAAAAAAAAATCTAAGAATGTTTAATTTTAAATGCAATTCAGAAAAGTATGGGTTTATTTTTATTTTCCATTTAGAAAAATAAACACCATACTGATAGAAATTTGCTTCTGCTCAGGAAGAATAGGACGTTGTAAAGGTTTTTTGAAGAACACCCAAACTAAAGGAAGCGGCTCAGCTCCTCAGCTTGCTCAGTAATATTTTGCTGTGTTATGATCTGAACCAATTCCAAATGATTAATTTAGAACGCAGTCAGCAGGAAATAGAAAAGAGGGGTCTCCATCCTTCTGTGAGTCTCCCCATAGGCCCTGAGCCCCATATCTCTGAATCCCCTGCGGAGGAAAGGAAAAAAATTGGTGGGAAATTTCCCACCAAAAAAAAAAAAAAAAAAA
>Ga0065711_1040007_pt1 | contig 17318 bp, 13 predicted proteins | sample Hoacrofraction12_FD_59098 | JGI IMG/M metagenome (GOLD analysis project Ga0065711, IMG submission 59098) | Hoatzin crop microbial communities from Cojedes, Venezuela - Epithelial fraction 12 v2 (version 2) | ecosystem: Host-associated > Birds > Digestive system > Esophagus > Crop | place... | reverse complement strand
AGAAGGGCTTCTTCAACTACATCACCAGCAAAAGGAAGGCTAGGGACAATGTGGGGCCGCTGCTGAATGAGGCGGGTGTCCTGGTGACGGAGGATGCAGAGAAGGCAGAGCTACTACTGATTCTGTGAAAAAGCAGGTGTGTTTTACTGAGAAAGTATGTATCGTCTGTGCAGGGGATTAGGGTCAGGGGACCATGAATGGCTTGAATTCAGCTTGCTCTACACGATCTGGCTGCAAAAGTACTGAAAAGCTAAATTTCAGAAAAACAGATTTTTGATCATTTAGGGACTCTATGACAAATATTCAAATATGAATTAGGGACACTGTAAGAACGTTGTTGAAGTGACTGACACTGATGATATCCTCCAGAACAGGGTTGGAAATAATAACATCCATCCCTACACAGTGTATGAGAACCTCAACTAAGTGGGTAGGTGACATGGTACGTGGAAAAGATGAACAAGAATAAGAGAAGGCCTCATGAAGGATTTCTAAAAAATGGAGAAGAGAGAAAGCATCCAAAGAGCAACTTGTTAGGGAGGAAGTTAGAAGTACAAAGGCAGCCCAAAAAGTGTACAGGAGAGATCATTGCAAGCGAGAATAACCGCAAGAAACAAGAATTTGAAAAATGTAGATTTGATGGAAGGAGAAATGGTGGAGTCACCAGGCTTTTTGGACAGGACAGGACTTTCCAGGTCTCTGAGCATGTCTGGTGTCCGGATGACGCTGCATCCCAGACAGATCCAAGCATGGTAAACTCATGGTGAGCGTGGCAGGGCTGGAGTGCAGGCAGGGCATCCCCTTGGCCGTAGGGCTGTGGCTGTCTTTCCAGTTCCTGGAAGGCTTTTATGCTGCGCCAGCGGGGCTGACGGGGAGCGAGTCCTTCGGTAAGCAGGGTGCCTTTGTGCTTCTGAGCAAAGGCAGGCGGTGGGAAAGTGTCACCTCCTGGATGTGAGCGCTCTCAGACAAAACTGGAAAGGTGGGTAGGTCTCTTGGGTAACAGAAGACTTGAAAAAAACACCCCAAAAATCCCTGAAATGACAATACTTTCTGTAAAAAAGGTGGTAGTTATCAGATGAAGAATAATGGATATGAATCATTAATGACCTCAGAAAAGGTCACACTCGCAATGATAGATGATATTTGGCTAGTAGACGACATTATGCTTTCTCCAATAGGCAGTTTGGCTTGGGAGATCCGCGTCTGATAGCTGTTCCCAGCACAGAAAATGAATGTGCTGTCTCTCTATTTGTGCTTCCAGAAATCAGTAGCACAAATTCTTAACAGCCTGGCTGCATGCTTTGCTTGCTTGTTTAAATTGTGTTTCGCTAATGTTGTCCTACAAGTGATGCTCTGAGTGGCTGCTCTGAATGCAGGCAAAGTGAGAAGCATATGTGCATACATATACAAAATATATGTGTATATGCAAATACACTTTTTAGTCTCAAGATCAGCCATCCACCAGCCTTACAGGCATTTTTTTTCTTTCTTTCTTTAAATCAGCCTCTTTCAGTGTCTGCACCGTTTGCTATAGGGGCTTATTTTGTATAGGACCCGTGGCCCCTGTGTGTGTTTAAAACAATGCAAGGCATTCCTCTTAGCCATTCCCTAGCAGGGCTGTTTGCTGGTATTCAAAGCCAGACTTTAAAGGTGAGATTGTGGTGTTTGTCAGAATATCACCCAGAGAGTTCTGGAATGTAGTTCTTGAGGAGGTGTCCCTTGAGAAACATCATGCAGTAACCTTTCTGCTTTCACCGCTGTGTGTAGCTGTTGCTTCTGAGTATTGAGTGAGGTAGTCAGTCACACTTGGATGACTTCAGCACGTAATTTGCAGTCATCTCTCTTTTTTTTTTTATGTGTCCTTTTTCTTGGGCGTGTGAGGGTAGGTCTGGTGGCAATCTGTTGTATGAGATTTATAGCAGCCCGTATGAAGGTACTTGCATTTGTGTTTGAACACACACTTGTTTATGGCAAAGGTTGGCTGTAGAGAGCCAAGGGAGGTCAAGGAGTCAGCTGGCCATTTAATACCCTCATAAGCAGCAGCACGCATGAACAAATAAATTTGGGTGGAACCCAAAAAAGATTTAATATCCATTAAAAGTATGGAGGTTGGACTGTGAGTTGTTTGTCCTCAGACAGAAGATAATGGTAGCTATCTTCTGTCTAATGGTAGTAGAATGGTAGTTCAAGCAAACATGATCCTATGTGGCTGTCATATGGACATAACTCTTGGTTTGACTCAAAAAAAAAAAGGCACCAGAATTTAGTGGGTTTTTTTCCATTAGTGTCAAAAAATTAACACATGTAAAATGAAACTCTTATGTAGCAGGCATAAAAACTAAGAAATGTGGAAGAGTTGCAACAAAAGAAGCTCTGGAAAGAAAATGGCTAAAGATGATGACTGCCTCAGCTGAAAGTCATGGCAGGCCTCTCTGCAGGATGATTTATGCCCTCATTGTATGTGATGAGGAGTAGCTGGTAGCTCTGTCACCACAGCTCCTAGAAAAGACTTGGTGTGAGGTGAAGTGCTTTCAGGTGCTCCCCTGGGTGACAGGTACGCAGTGATAGTGCTCGGGTTTTGTTACCATGGCTGTCTGTAATTGCTTGCAGCATGGGGCTGGTCACCTGAAGATCATAACAGAAAATACAAAAAATGAATCTTCAGGAAGAGCCAAATCAAAGCAGTTCTTGAAGAGAAACCATAAGGCTGTATGTGTGTGTGTGTATATAGTTTTAATTTCTCTATAAAGATGTAAAAAACACTATATTTTAAAACTTTATATATACACTATAACACTAACTAAACACTATATTTTAATACTTTATATATTTTAAAGCAATTTTGCAGTAGAATAATCAAAAAACCCAGAAAGCTGTTACAAAACACACTTGTCACCAAACAGATGTGAGTGAGCAGGTTAAAAACTAATACTAAGAAGACCTGATCTGACATACTAGGTACATTCAGGTTTAACTGAGATTTATGTGCAGTTGTGGATATCTGAGTTGTGTATATTTAAAAACAAAACAAAGCCCAAACCTGTACATACATTGTACTTGGATATTGCAAAAGGAATATTTGAGACCTCCTTCCATTTTGTTTACTATTCTCATGGATCTATATGGAAAATAGGTACTAGTTTCCAGATGCTTTAGCTGTGGCATATGGACACCAACAAGGTCATCTACATTTCTGTGGGAGTTCCCTGAGCTTGCTGAAGCTCAGGAGTCGCTCCAAGATTCACCTGGTGAGTGGACGTGTTTCAAAGGCAGGTTGCTTTGGCTTTTTGGTCACAATTCAAATATGGTTCTTGGAAAAAAAAAGAAAAAAAACCAAACTGAAGCAGAGCCTTCGTTTGTCCTGATCTGGGTATGTCCCTGCTGGTACGTACAGTCCAGTATCACTATTGTTTTGTAGGGCAGTTTAACTTCATTTACTGTGTGGCACTTGCTTCTAAATTGACTTCTGATAGTTTGCTTTAGTCCGGGTTGTAAATCTTTGCAGTTCCCATTTTATACAGTAACTGATGAAACCTTTGCTAGAACGAGGATGTATCTTTATGTTGTCTTTTCCACTGAGATTTCAAGGGTTTTAAAATGTGATTTTTAAAATGGTCATACCTTTGGGTCTCGCCTGGACTCTCCAAAGAGTGGTTTATTCCCACAGTGGGCACACTTCTTTAGGAGAGCCATTCTGTAATTTAATTTAGCTGTTTGAGAGCGTAATTGTGGGGTTTGGGATTTTTAATTTATATCTGTTAGTTTTTTATTATGGTATGGCACAGAAGTCCCCCTCTAATGCTGTGCTGCTAGGTAGGGAAGGAATAGCATGTCTGAATTGTAGACATTTACCATAACTTAGTGAGTGTTACTGCTTTAGAAAAGTGTACACCTTCTAGAAGGACAAGAACGCGTGTATGAATAATGGGCAATCTTACTGCTCCACACATACTGATCAAATTCTTTCACCAGCTAGGGAAAAGAATTGTAAATACTGTCATCTGGTTACAATTGTTACTTCCCCTCAATAAATTTTTTTTTTTTTTTTAGTCCTTGCACAGCTAAGGACTGTTCTGTTGTATTCTGCTATGATTATGAACTTGGTGCATAGGTATTTGAGGGGAGTAAAAAAGTGAAAATGTTAACAAGTTTGGGATGAGGGGAGACTTAATTTTTTCTACTAAGAAGTGTGGGGTTTCTTTTATTATTTCTATAGATCAGGAAAAGGGAAGCTGCTATCTGTAACTTTATTCCTTGCGCAGTATTGTAATGTGTCGAATCAGTAGGCCACCACAGAAGTTTGAAAGGTCTGTTTGGCCCGTGGCAAGGAGTTGTCCCATATTGCCCTGCAAAACAAATGCAGGGGGTTTTGACTGAACGTCAATTTTACGTTTTACCACTCACTTTTCATTGTAACAGATCGAATTCTTTTTGTTGCAAGAGAGTAGTCTCACTGATTCACTGAACTTTTTCCATTGAGGAGAGTTGAACGGGACACACTTTGTCAGCACTGATTTGGGAAATAATGGAGGTCTTTACTTGGTTTTTGCACTGTCAGGTACGCAGCCTTGTAGGTGTCTGTATTTCAGAAGTAATCCACAGAGGCTGTAGCAATGTTACGCAATTGCATTTTCAGTCATTTTAAGCACAGGCTGCCGTGGTTCCGTTCTTTCCACTTACCTTCACTAGCTACCAATACTAGTGCAACCACCATGAGCCAGTTCAGGAGCCTAGTCCGGATGAAAACACATCTTTATGTGGAGTTTTCAGCTGTGTTGGCTCCCAGACCAGCTCACCAGAGAACTGCGTGGATGCCAAGATATATAAAAAGCTTACCTAATTCAGCAGTAAGCTGGTGTTCTGCTCAGTCAGGGAATGGAAGTATCTGAAGATTTGTGGAAATCTCGATGTTTCAGTGCAGTGCTATTTCACCTATGTCCTGATATTTCTGATTCCTGGATAGAACAAGCTTGTGCTTCTAGCTGCGGCCTGAGATAGTAAACATCCTTAATGTATTAGGAAAAAAGACTCCTCAGAATTTGTAGATTTTTTTTTGTTCTTCCAGCAAGGGAGAAAATGAAATAAAAGGGGAATGTATCTTCATAAATTGCATGGTTGACATGCAATGTGTATTGGAAGACATCTGGGAACACGAAGGCTATTCAGACAGACTAAGAAAAAGGTAAAGCTGAAAATCAACTGAAAGCTGTATTTTAGTACGACATCTTAGCCCAAAGAAAGAAAACAATGGGACTTGGTTTTAGATGAAAAGATTGTGTGCTAGTTATTTGACAGGTTCAGTAGCATTTCAGTTAAGAATTTGGATTTGTGATTTGTCATTCCAAACTGACTGTAACATGTGCCATGCATTTCTTGTTTGCTTGGGTTTTTAATACTTCAAGAAAACCGATGCACTGGTAAATAGACTGCATTCCTGTATAGACACTTCGGTTTTTAGAGGCAGATTCAAAGCAATCAACATTATGTAGTATGGAGAAGTTTTGCTTCTATAGCAAACTATTCATGAACTTGTGGCTTAGTGATTGCTTCACAAAATTTAAGATGAAGTTGTTGTTATAATGTCATCTACTGGCTAACTGTACTTAAAGCCAATTGTATCTCTTTCTTGCAGTACTTGTTGTTCGGTCTATATCATGGGCCAAAAGAAGCTACTGTATGACCTGAGACTACTTTTTGCCTTAAAATTTATGTGAGTTTTTTAACGGAGGCCAACCACTAATAATAAATTTGTGCTGCATGTGTAGTGCAACAGTTCATCTCCTCTGACAACATGACTGAATAATTTATAGATGTAGTTATCCTGAAATTTGTAGGGGTCATTAGCATTTTAATGAAAAAGATACAGCTGTTGTACTAAATCTTCGCTTTTTTTCTTCTTCTCCCTCAGTTAAGCATTTCGATCTGTACTTTGAAAGCAGCTGACAGCGTGCGGTAATGTGCTGACTGGCACTATGGGCAGGCGGTACCCGGGGGCTCACTATCGGCCAAGCAGCTCATGTATGTATACCATTGGTCTAATTTATTTGTTGCTTTATTACTTTTGAAGGCTGCTAAGTTTATAAATTTTGAAACAGTATGTATAAAGGTTGCTGACGTATTCTAATCGATGCCAGCTCTCCTGTGTATGTACCCGAATGGTTAAGTATATTGATTCATGATTAAACTGCAGAGGTGTTTTCTAGAACTTCAAAAAGCAGCTTGCAGTATGACTTCACCAAGTCTGCTGCAGTGTGCTGTGTTTTGTGTTCAAGGTCTCTGACTTCATTTATTACAGGGTTCAAAAGTTTAGTTGCTATTCCTCTTCACTCCCATCCCAAGTTTTTAGTACTAGATATCTTCAAATTAACAAACTACTTGAGCTTATCTTGAAATGTCACTGTGCACTATAGCTTTAATTACTTACAACTGCAACTAATGTCTCCAGTTCACATTATTTCTGTGCTTAAGTTCAATATTATTCATGTTGGTTTTTCCTCTGAATTGTATCCTATTGGACTATATTACATTATCTATTAGTGAAGGTTGTCTTTTGTAAAAGTCCAAATGCTACTCCTAAAATTTATGACCTGCACCTTCCATTGGGTAAGCAGATATCTCTAATGCTGGTGCAGATGGCAGCCACCACACTTCAGTGGTTCCACAGTGCAGACTGTGTGAAACAAGCTGGCATGGCTTTCCCTGGAGAGCCGTGTGGGGTAGTGTCCTGACTCCAGAAGGCTGCTGCCAGTCCTTGTGCACTTTCTGTTGATCCCTCAGGCTCCTGAGGTGAAGCTGTGGGAGGTTAACTTTTGTATTCACTGTTCTTTCCACTGTAGCGGAAGAACACGATCCCACGTGGCTTTTCTTGGCATAAAAGTCAGCTTAAGCAGCTCTCACTTCTCTACCGTTCTTTCTGTTCCTTTAAAGACTTCTTTAAAAGCCTCGATCACTTCAGACATCCAGCTCCACACGTATTTGCATTGACTGATGCAAGTAGTAAACTGCAGTGAGAGCTTACAGCTGTGGCAAGACAGGGACTTCTAAGGTAGCTTCGCCATCAGACATGAGGGACTGCATGGTAAGGTCCTGTATTCAAAAGTTGACTTTGTGGGGTTTTCTCTAACCCCAAAGCTAAATACGAGGAAGTAGTAAAGCATGTTTACTCTCGGATGCAGAGTAGTCACAGGTATCATGAAGATGCGTGTTAAAATGGTGTATTAGAGCCAGTTTAGATATTACTTTTTCAAAGAGTTTGTCTTGGGTATTAATGTCGGGATATTGTCTCTACTGCAATAGAGGAAATACATGGTTGTTAAAGCTTCGGCAGGTCTCTAGTGGCCAAGTGCTGGAATACAGGATTGGACTGATCTGTTTGAATCACTTGATGTTAAATCTAGGCACTAGCCTTCAGATGTGGCGTCTCAGCGTACTGCAGGGCATGATATCTACATCTCATGCCTAGGCTTGAAGCTTGGAGCTTTAAAATGATCTAGTGTAGAGGTAGGTAATGAAGTCTTTTGCATTCCTACTTAGAACAAGTAAAGGGCATTAAATTTTTACCAGGAGAGCCTAGGATGTTTTTCCTGTTGAACTGTTCAGCAGTTGCAGACAGTGAAGAAATAGAATTGTTTGCTTGCAGAAACACTGAGGTTCCCTTCATCTGCCAGGGCCGAAAGTTGCGTCAGAATCAGTTGGCGCCACAGCTCCCTCTGTTTGAGGACAGAGATATCAAAATATCTACTTCATGATTGTTTTATGCTTTTGTTAATTCACGTTTTCCCTTTCCATAACCTGCCAGGGTTTTTAAGCCAGGAAACTTGCTTTATTTTTTGGTTTTGTTACTGCGTGATTTGTGCAACTTCCTGGTGCCTAACATAAGAAGTGCTTTGGGCGTCCAACAATAATGGCATTGAAACTGCCCAGTCTTTGGGAAGTGTGGGTCATAAAGAAATCTCTGATAGCAAATTAGATCACAGTGAAAGTGCTGGTAAAACACATGATTTTGCTTTTGTTTTCTTTGCATAAATAATGAGTAATTGCACTATCTCAGCTGTTGTATTTCAGATTCACAGTTGTTACAGTCTTAATGTTGCACCGTTAAAGGACCTGGTGCAGACTTAAGCCTTAGTCCCTCACTTTTATCTTCTGTCTGTACATACATAAATACATACATACATACATATTTACCTAAAGAAAGTCTGTGAAAGAAAGACTTAGGTCTGTCTGGAGTATGGCAGTTGTATTGCTGCTTGGTTGGTGAGATAATATTTCATGGATTTATGACATTGATGTCTGTTGAATGATTTCATAAATTTAATGAATATAGTAGTGCATTGTCTTAGGAGAATAGCAAAAGATTTTTATATTCAAGGAAACACATAAGCTGTTTTCTATTTAAATTGTTATTTGAAGCCCAGTGCTAGGAAATGTATTTGAAATACAGGTGCTGAAGATGGAAGAAACAGCAAGGTGTTTAAAATGTAAAATTGAAAGCTGTTAATTGAACAGGCGAGTGCTAGTTTAGACTTTTTAAAAGTGTAATTAAAGAGCAATGATTTCCCTTGGTTACTGACAGTAAGCAAAGCAGTCTTGGGTGTATCCCTGGCTCTGCCTAGCACTGCTTGTCCTGACTTAACAATCCCTCGTGTGCTGTTTTGTTGAGCTTTATTTGTTCTTTTCTGCACTTTTCTTGTGAAAAATACGAAGAACGTACAGTCCCCAGCTACTGAGAAGCTAGGTTTTGTAAACAGACTTTCTTGAGATTTTCTGCTGAGCTGCATTTATATTTACATTCTTCTCGTATTTGCTCTTAAAACCCACTTTTCTGCATTGGCTGCAGCAGCTCTGCTGAAAACATGGTACTGTTTGTGTTGTTTGGGTAGTCAGATTTTCTTTCATACTAAAAACTTTTATTCTCTGCACAGAGTAAAAGGGTTTTGTACGTCTGGAAGAAACTTCTTAACGGATTGTCCATGCATATCCTGTCCACAGCATAATAATTCATTTATTTTACTTGTTGTGTTTTGAATGATATTGAAATCTGAACAAAGTGTTTCAGAGAAAATGGGGTTGGTTCCAGTGCCGTTCTGCTGCCATTAAATGCTCAGGAAGGGTTTAAACAATAATAATAATAAAATACACAGCTTTGTGAGAGTGCTTTGTTAAAAAAAAAAAAAAAAGCCCCTCCTTTTCGGAAGACATGGGATGTGAGAAAATGAAGGAATTTGAGAGTGGTAGTTTTCGACGCTTGTTGACCTTTGGAGTGTGCCAGGCTGGAGGTGCAGTCCTGCAGTGGCACGTCAGCATTCACCGGGAGGAGGGGACCTGCCTGCGCCTGGAGCTCCCCGACCAGCCCCTGCTGCCTAGGGAAGACAGCACCACACCTCCCCTCCCCTTAAGTCATCCTCTTTATTTGTGACAGGTAGAGGTGGACTTGAAAACTCACCCAGAGAGGCACCCTGACCCACAAGGAGCAGTGTATCCACCAAGCAACTCTCGGTAGAAGCGTCCCAGTAAAATTCTACATCTGCAAAATCCTGCACTGTATCTCCTTCCCTTTTCTTTGCAGAGAAAGATATCTTGGTGTAAACGAGCCTCAAGCTTTAGCACTGCTCAGGTCGTGCTCAGGAGGGACAGTTTTCTGTAAAGTTGCTGAAAAGCTTCATGTAATTGTTGCTTAGCTGAGGAAAAGGCGGGAATGCAGACGAATCATGGCATGAAAGTTATGAAATCACTCAGTGACCCATACATCGCTCTCCGCATTAAAACCTCTTGTTTAGGTTTCTACCTTTCCTAAGAGGCTATGTGGAGACTTGCATAACAACTTCGTTGAGGCCTCTTGGGTGATCCGAGTGAAGCCCCAAAACATGTGCCAGTTTCCACAGATAGGAGCTGTCTGAGACCCTGCAGATAAACAAGCTTTCTTTAGGAACTGTGTATTACTCTGAATGCATGTTGTCACTTCTGGTGTCATTTCTTAGTATACTTAAATAGTATGCCTGTCCCGGGACCCTGACAGGTCCATTTTTCTTCATGGTGAAATCAGAGCTGGAATGTTTTGAACCTGACGGTTTCCTGGTGACTCTACTTGGTGTCATGCATATTCATGGAGAACCAACCACAGTACTGGATTTGCATTGCATGTTTGTGCACTTTCACAGGAACCCCAGTTCCTTTGGTGTTAAAGTGCCTTGTGAAGATCTTTGAGTTTGTAGATAAGAAGGAGTAGAAGATTTTGTCTAGCACATCAAGAACTCAAGGCCTCTTGGTGCAATTCAGGCCAGTAATACTAGCTTGTTCTTTTCCACTTGGTGTCTTCTAGGGCCAAGTTTGCTGCTTGTTGAAACTGAGCCCATTTTTAGCCACACTTAAGCCACACTTACTTATAGACAGTAAATGCAGTTGCTTTTTCGTTATATTCTCCTTCCACTTTATTATGGATTGATCTGTTTATTTTATGGGGACCATAAAGCAAATACAATACTCTGATTTTATTTATGAACATGTGGGTTTGTTTTAGATATGAGCACTGTGGGTAGAAGTTTCTTTGCATAGTACAACAGCATTCTCAAGTCTACTTGCTACAGCAGGCCGAGATTAAAGTTATTGCTGTATTGTAGTACCATAATTATACTGGGAGAGTTGCTGTAGGGTATGGCCATTTCAGTCATCTCAGTGTTCTGTCAGCTTAAGCAGTACTGCTACAGTTGGTTTATAAACTGTTTGTATGCTTTAAAGTATGTCTGATTTGTCCCATTAAAGTTTGGTTGAAGACAATATGTAGCTTTGGCAACTTTCAGCCTTGCTGAGATGTAGCTTTTTGTGTAATGAGCCTTAATTTTAGCTCAGCTTTTAATGGCAAATCAGACTAGAATATGGAGATCTTTTCTGGTTTGATATAACCTGTGCTTTGAAATACATCCTGTTCCATTCCTGGGAGCAAGGGATATGTGGGTAGGATGTGTGAGTCCAACTTTAAGACAGTTTTAGAAGATGTAGTTAAAAGTGCACATATAATAGCCTTATCTAAATGAGATACAGAATGTTTTTAGTGCATGTGGAACAGAAGCGATCTTGTCAAGGTGCAAAATCTTAACTTCCTATTTTTGAGAGCCCTGATAGTCTCATTTTGCAAAACCTGGCAATCAGTCTAATGCTCTGTTCTGTGATTAAGACTTGGACTTTTGTATTTTTGCTCACAGGTCTCAACTTCCTGTTAGCAATTTGAAATTACCTGCAAACACCTGTAAATTAATGAAATTAGAGGTTTTCATTCTTTATATTGAGACTTTTGAAATACCTGTATTTTTTTATCTTTTTTCTTTTCATATAGAATTCTAGTGTCTACTGAAAGATTATTTCCCATGTATTTAACTTCCAGATTTTCATATCTAGAGCCCAAATTGACACTAAGTACAATCTTATAGTAACAAGAAAACAAATTTGCTCTTTCAAATACATTTTAAGATCTCAGCTATGAAACAGTGATAATAGGTGGCTCAAAAATTGTTGTACCAGTCTGGGTAATTTGAGAGTAAAAACATTACTGGATAATCTTGATAAGACCTTAATGAGTAACTAGCCATAAACTTACTATATGTAATTCAGAGGGCAGATGCAGTTGCAGCAGGTGAAATCATGATGCCAGGCCATAAGAATTTTAATTGTTAGAATATATTAATTTAAAAAGAGAAGCTGAAATGTCTGCATTTATGTGTGTGCAGTTAGTTGTTCTTGGAGGAGCAGATTGTGCTCAGGAGTATGCAGTGCTGTTTCTAGGCTTTGCAGGAGCCATCGAGTGTTTGCAAGCTGCAAAAAGCAGGGCCACAGGCAAGATGTGTGGGAGGTGGTTGATGATAATCATCTATTTAACTTTTTTTCTTTTCTGTCCAGCACAGATACTGTGGTGGAACTTAACTCATCCACTGCATCTGACAGGGGCTCGATTGACATTTTTGCTCCTTCTGTTAATAATGCTGTGATGTATGCTTAATCTCCTTCCAACCTTTGCTGCCTGTGTCCTGGTCAGAGAGCTTGGTATTGGGGTAGTGCCATTACAAACAGCTGGGAAGCTGGTGCTGGACCCTGTGGGTTCATTTAACCCTGTTCAGGAATTGATCATCTTTTGAATGGTTCTGCTTCCTGATTTAGGGGCTGTCGAATGATCTAAGTTAAATTTATGTGGGGCTGAAAAATCCTTGGTCTGAATCAGCCCAGGTCATTGTATGTGCCAGATCTGTGGCTGTTGATGCCTTTGTATTACTTCATTAAGCGAATGGGTAGGCTGCCTGTCCTACAAAGCATTATGGTTGCCTTTCTTCCCCTGAGACAACTTAATCCTGGCTTTCTTTCTCATATGGCATCATGCTCTGGTTTTGATAATTGTGATCAGGTTTGATTACACATTGTTTGCCTTCAGACTTGATAAGAGTTATTTTTGGATGGCCCTTGAGATTGAAGTTGCAGGATATGGAAGATCAAGGCTCTCTTGCTTTATTGGTCATCTCAGTTGCAGAAATTTAAGGTACCATTTCTGAGTTTGTGTCACTCTGTAAGAGAGAATGAGGTTTATGCATTATATTAGCATGTACATTGAAAGTAGAGTTGTTTGTAATGAACGAAGAAGTCTGACGTGTGATCTTTATTGTAGAGATTGGGTAATTTATTCATAGATTTAAAAAAAAACATGTTAAGGCTCAGGAGTTTAATTTACACAACAGGATTAGAAAAAGTGAGGTTTACTTAACAAATAACACTGTGAATGTATAGATCCAATGACAGAAGGTCTCACTATCTGTGCTTGCAAGTAGCCGATAGTTAAAACACACTCCATCTTCTTGCCATGACAACATTGTTTTTGCCTGCCAGACTGTTCCATTCTGCACAGGGGGGAAATCTAATTAAAGGGAGAAAATTGAGTTTGGAAAATACTTAATATGCTGTCTTGTATTTTCCCATACTAAATGCCTGATTATTTGCGATTGCATGTCATGGTTATGCCTTATGTAAATGAAAGAATTGCTCTCTATTTCCCCAAGTGATCACTTGATTTAAGAATACTCTAGTGGCGTAAGATGACCCAGGTCATCTGCAACATAGAGTTTTAGTCAGTCAAATATAGACTGATTATTTAGATTTATCTATCTTAATAAAACTAGAAGTAAAGGAGCAATGGATTTAGCCTGGTTCCTTTTTTTATTTTTATTTTGATTGCTTTTCTTTTGTAGCTGTTAGAACCCAGTTCTGAGAAGCATCTTGTCTCTGAATTTTTGCTAGATGAGGAATTTGACTGACTGTGTAGAAAGGTGGATGGAAAAAAACAACAAATGGGAAAGCATACTCCACTTGAGTGCCAGAACTCATTGCAGGTTCTGAAGTTGTTTTTCTTCCTTAATCACGTTATTTAAAGGCAGTTCAGCATTACGGATGTCCATTAATAAGAGCATCACTAGAACAGAGACAGCCCCGCTGCTAGGCTGTTGCAGGCAGTTGGCAGCATGGTTAGCTCTGAAAGGAAAAACGTAATTATTGTGGCAGCAGGGGCTGGCAGGGTGCCTCCTGGGGAGGCAGGAGCCAGGACAGAAAGCTGGTTACTGGATGGTGATTTCAGTAGGACTAGGTGAAGCGGAAATAGCTGGAAATGGGAGAAGCTGCATTTAGCAAACAGGTTGAAGTGGTGATTTTGTTCTGATGTGAGGACGGAGACAGGGCGGAGTGGAGAGGCCAGCAGTGATTCCCTGCTTGGGCAGGGGAGTTGGACTAGATGATCTCGAGAGGTTCTTCCTATCCGCAGCAGTTCTGAGTTTTGTGTAAAGGAGTCTGCAGATGGGCTGGAGAGCACACATGCAGGCTGCTTGCAGCCCTGCTGCTTTCCTGCTTTGTGTTCCCAGAATTGCTCTGCCCACCATTGGAATTTGCTTTCCTGGCTTTCCTGAGCTTTCTCTCTTCAGCTTCCAAGCTCAGTCCAGCAGAAATGTCATTGCTGGAGGGAGCAGCAAGAAGAAAACCACTGGCTGTAGGAACATCATTGGTTGCTCTGATCTACCTCAGCACTTCATTCAAGCGTTTTCCTTCCTTTTGCTTTCTGAAAGCGTTTAACATCCCCTGGAATTTGTGTAGATACATAGGCAAGAAGGAGCACGATGACACTTGACACTAAGAATGCTTCTAGTCTCAATTCTGATTTCAGCTACGTTAATGTAAATCTAGACTTTATTAGGATGCTTTCGGCTGACATCTGTTGAACTGTTACCATTTAGCTGGTCCTAGTTGAAGAATGAATGGAGATGTGAGAAGACAGTGTGTCAGGATACTTAATTAAGAATAAATGTTTTAACATTGGAATTCACCCTTTGAAGTGGAGGGAGTTGGCTAGTGTTGAACTGCAGTCGTATAACGGAGGTGTTCTCTCTAGCTGCTTAGGCTATAACTAGAGATCAAGTGTACAGGACCTGAGGCTGTAGCCCCATGGCATGAGTTTGTCGTGAAACATTTTGTACTCAACAGATACCCTTACAGAAAGGAAACTGTTTGGTGAAAAGGTTCGTATTATTTCTTTCCTGCGTTTCCTAGACACAACAGCAGAAATAGTCTTAGGTGCACAGAAATACCTTTTCTCCTGTGTATGTGTCATTCACATCCGAACCAGAGACTTTGAGGCCAAGTAGTTTACTCATGAGAAGATGGCCAGGCAAGGGTCCCCTGGAGGAGGTAACTGCCTGGCTTGCTTTTTATGATTCTCTCCTATGGGATCAACCTGCAGACTGTGCTGCTTAGTTACATATGCTGGATCTCATTTTGCAACTTTTCATGTGAACATGCCTTACTGCTGTGTTTATTTTTACTGACGCTGCTGTAGTTTTCTGAGTAAGCTGTAGTTGGGTAATTGGGGGAAAAACCCAGATTTCCTAATGTCATGCAGTTTTTGCTACAGTATATTGATTAAAACTGGAGAACATTGTTGAACTTGTGCTCCAAGTTAAAGCATATATTGAGAAAAATATCGTGGTTATTTTTAATTCCTTGTCCTCTTTGCAGTAGACTAGCCTCTCCCATACTTTAATGACTGTCAAATATCATTGAAATCTCAAAAGATCCTCACTGTTACATTCCAGGGTTTGTTTAGAATGCTTAATGTCTCTCGGGAGCTTCTGAAATGTGGTATTTTTATTTTGTCTTTTCTTTTGGTTTTAATTCTTAAATGATCCCTCTTTTCAGATTTCAAATTATAATCTATTTCCTGATGCATTGCTGACGCCCTGTGAGCCATGTCAGAAGTACTTCCAGGTCAGATGCCCTTTAAAAGATTCTCCTATGCAAATATGTGAAACTTTCCTCCCCTTTTTCTTCTGTTTCCTCCCAGGCCCATATTTTGCTTTCATTTTGCATTTATATATGAAAAAGAGCAAACATTTTCATTTCCATTTAACAGTGCCTTTTTGAATAAACTGTATTCAGCTTTTTAAAAACTATTCCTATAGACAGTACAATGCAAAAAGGTCTTATTAGACGTAAAGATAAATCGGTCATGCAGTGTTTTCTGTTTGCAATATTTTCTCTCTCCTCCTTCCAGCTCTGTAAGGCTTATGACAAGATTGAAAAACATCAATAAAAGCCATTCAAGTAGTGCTGCTATTTGTATTACTATGATGCTTGGAAAATTGAGACTACTTTGTTAAACATGTTATAGTGGTGAAAGTATTCATCTGCATCTGTAGGTAATTTTCTAAATGTTAGAAGTATGCAATTGAAACTGTGATTTGTTTTAAAAAGTAAGCGAGCCAAAATCGTTAATGAATTGCTGACAGATCTTCTACTTACTTAAGAGCTGTCTCTAAGCATTAACATCTTAATAATATCCTAATTGTTCCCAGTAATGATAACATGCTAAGTATTCTTAGTTCTTCACCAGAGTCCAATATTTTTTGTTATAATACCCTGTTTTTACTCGCTTATAACTTACCGTTGTTCACCCGCTTTAGCTGAGAGCTGTGTATCGGCTCAGTCACTCCTGCTCTGCTTGTCCGTTTGCATTTGCTTCCCAGCAGAAGGTGGAGGAGTTGATCAGCAGGTGCCCTGTGCTGGCAGCCTGGTCCTTGCCGGTGGCAGGCGGCACGGGGAGCTGCCCGAGCAGAGGGACGGAATCTGGGGGCAGTAGGTGCCTGGGCACAGGACGCCTGCCCTGGGGTGTTGGTTAGCTGGGGAAGGGCGCAGCACCAGCCTGCATTAGGTATCCCGGCAGCGAGGGAGGCAGGGGCAGTGGAGAGACAAAATAAAAGATACGGGAAGTCAGCGATTGGAATTTCGGTCTTGAAATTAAAAGCAGAGGAAGAAGTTGCATTTCCTTGAAGTTTTTGGTTAGAAAGTTGGTTTGTGCTTCCTCGGGGAAAAGTGATGTGTTTCAAGCATCACTGTGTCCTCGATAAAGGAGGAGGGACAGGCTGTCGCTCTTCTTCCTTATGCAGTTCCACTACGTAGCCTAGGTTTTTTTCAGTGTATTTAAACATTTCCTTAATTCATACGTTTTCCAGCACTTTAGTTAGTCCTGGTCTGTTAGCAACTTCTGCCCTTGAGATGCAAGACCTGCCCCTTCCCATCTGTATTTCTTACTCTCTTTTCGCCTCTTTTGTTGCTTCCCTTTTTCCCACCTTTATATCCGTCTCCGGAAGCGAAGGGATGCCAGCTATGTGTATCCCAGAGCCTGGCTGGGAGTGCAGGGTGACGGCCGGCAAGCAGGCGCCTGTCCTTTGGGAGGACAGCCTGCTCCTCTCTGTGCATGCCTGGGGTACTGTTTGCGTGCTCATTGATCACTTGATCATAGTGATGTGGTCAACGGATCATTTGAAATGGGGTCAGGAGGGGAGGTGGCGTCCGGTGAGAAAGGTCCATTTTGACATTTTTCTGCTTGTGATCATGCACCAGCCCAGCTTAGCACCCAACTTACAAACACTGCTTGGGTCGCGAAGACCTCTGGGGGCTTTGGCTCAGTCGTTGATCAATGTGCCACTGTTCATCAGAAATCCAGGGGGGAGCTTTATCAAGCAGATTAGTAAAATCTAATACATTTTGTTTCAATGTTTCTGTGTGCTTATTTTTACAATATTTTTGATAAGTGAAATGCTAGTGGCAAGAGGCTGGCTAAAGATAATCTGGCACACAGATACTTAAGCTTTATCTAGGAAGATTAATTTTTAAGAAATTTGTTCAGTGGTAAAAATAGTGGCAAACATTGCATGAAGCATCTCACTTGTAACAAAGAACAAGAATAAATTTCAGTCTTGTTCCAGATTGTGGCAGTTGTATTTATTGATGGGGGGGGG